>OGGN01000079.1_pt1 | contig 12348 bp, 9 predicted proteins | sample 1571271 | NCBI WGS metagenome assembly OGGN01 (sample SAMEA2582070, study PRJEB24529) | metagenome | biome: Human gut stool | place: China | collected 2011 | reverse complement strand
TACGGTCTCTCGGCGCTCTTTCTCGTGCTTCTCTACACGTCGCCCGCGGCGCTCACCTTCTACTGGACCCTCAACAACGTCTATTCCCTCGGGAAGAACATTGTGGAGAAGAGCCTTCTGCCGCGCTGGCGTGCGACGAAGCACGCCGATCCCTTCGCCGGTCTCAAGGCGTTCGGCGAAAAGCGCCGTCTCGCGCTCGGGGTCCTCGGTGCGCTCCTCATCGCGGCCGACACGGCGATCACGGCCGACACCTGGAACTACATTTCGCTTCGCGAGACGATTCCGGCGCTTCGTCTCGAAATCTTCCTCGTGCTCCTCTCGACAGGCTGTGGGCTTTTGGCCGCGGCTTTCCTGAGCTCTCCCGTTCGCGAGCGTGCGGGAAGCGCCCGCGCGACGGCGAAGGGGCTGACGCTCCTCGCCTTCGTTCTTCCCTGGGTCGTGACGCTTTTTTGCCGCGGCACAATGGCGGAGTGGGTGCTCATTCCGAAGGAGCCGCCGCTTCTCGCCTGGACGACGGTGGGCGTAGGACTTGCGGCGCTCCTTTGCGCCCTTTGGACGCGGCTTCTCGAAGGAGGCTTTGCGAAGCTTGCCCGTTTCGTGCGCGAAGATCTCTCGGGCGTCAACACGGGGTTGGCCGTGCTCCTCGTCACGGTGCTCTTCCTGGGGCTTCCGACTCTCATTTTGTCGTCCGACCCGGATTCGGTCGCGACCACCTTTGACGTCGTGATCCCCTGCTTCATGTTGTTGGCCGTCGCGGGGTGGGCGCTCACTTACGCCTATCTTCGCGACCTTCCTCGCGGGGCGTCGCTGGCGTTCTTCTTCCTGCTGCTCTTTGCGAACCTCCTCGTCGTGGGCTACGCCTTCCTCTTTGTGGGCGACTACGGCCTCATCAACGGCGGTGAACTCGAAAAGACCCAGACGCTCTACGAAAGCGCCAACCGCTGGAAGGACATTGCGGTGGTGCTCGGTATCGCGGCGCTCACCTTTGTGATCGTCAAGAAGGTGCCCGTCAAGACCGTGCGCGACTTCTCGGCTCTTTTGACGACGCTCGTCTTCATTCTTTCGGGCGTGATGCTTCTGCCGCTTGCTCAAACGATCGGATCCCGTACCGCGCAGGCGGCGTCCGAAACGGCCGAGGCGCCCTCCTACGCCAAGGATTCCTACGTCTTCAGCAAGACGGGACAGAATCTCCTCGTCATCGTCTTTGACATGTACACGGCGGACCACTTCCCGCAGATTCTCGAGGAACACCCCGAACTCAGGAAGTCGTTCGAAGGGTTCACGCATTTCGTCGACACGACGAGCGCTGGGAGCGGCACGCTTCACGCCCTCGCCGTTACGGCGGGCGGCAACCGCTTCTCGGTGCGGAGCATCAATCGGGAGAACGACGGAAAGACCTTCGAGCAGCTCTATGCCGAAAGCTATTCGCTCATTCCCGATCTCCTTGGCAAGGACTGGAACAGCGCCGTGATCGGGACGATGTGGCAGCTCCCCGAAGCGCCGAAGAACTATCTCTCGGTCGCCTACCATCCGCTCATGGACGACTGGTTCAACTATTACTACAAGGCCGAATTTGAAAATGCCCGCGGCCGCGACCGGGCGGACGCCTTCGGACGGCTCTTCTCGATTTCGCTCTTCAAGGCCTCGCCCTACAGCCTTCGCAAGACGATCTATGCGAACGGCCGGTGGCTTGCTTCGTCAAAGGAAACGCTCGACGGCTTCAAGGCATTCGCCGCCTTCCGCGCGCCCGAAGACTTCAGCCGTACGGTGGAGACGGGGAACTACTACCGCTACGTCTATTCCGACGGATCGCACACGGGCCGCTACTGCGGGGAAGACATGCAGCCCGCGCTCTCGCAGCCGAGAACGCCCGCGGACTTCCGCAAGGCCCATCCCGACTATAACTACAGTCACTACTTGTCCGAGCGCGCCTTTACGGTGAAGCTCGCCTCGTGGCTTGACTGGATGCGAAAGAACGGCGTCTACGACAACACCCGTATCGTGGTGACGGCCGACCACGGTGGCCGCGACAGCAAGGTGCTTTTCGACGCGATCGGACACGTCCCCTACAAGGGACGCATTGACGAAAACGTCGACAACCCCGGCATTCGCTATCCGCTTCTTCTCTGGAAGGATTTCGGCTCGAAGGGTGAACTTCGCACGTCGAACGACCTCATGACGAACGGCGACGTGCCCGACCTCCTTCTGCGAGGCATTCGGGAGTTGCCCGAGAAGTACCGTTCGCTCGAAGGGGGCGACAAGCGCCTTCGCTACTACGACTCCTGCAGCGACTCGAACCTTCGCCAGGAAAGCATGAAGTGCTACACCTACCGCATCGAAGGGACGATGTTCAAGAAGGACGCCTGGCAGCTCGAAAATCCCTCCTAACAGATGAGAATAAGATCGGTATTTGTCAAGTGGTCTTTCCGAAAATGTTCAACTGTTCTGAACCATTAAAACTTCGTACAGGGGCTTTGCCCCTACGCTTCGCTACCCCAGGATATTTTCAAAACATGAATAGGGGGCGCAATGTGGCTGAGTTTGATAGTATTGCCCCCACGGTACAGGGAGGGATCCCGATGACCGTAAACGTGAATAGGGAGGGCTCTGCGTGCGCGCAGGGCCCTTTCGCTATTCAGTCTTGGGCGCGTCGGGCTTGTCCGGGTTCAGCCACTGGCTTCCGGAGGGCGTGCAGTCCCATACGCGGCCACTGATCCAGCGATCAGGGTGACGCTCACGCGCTCGTTCAAGCACCTGCTTACGAGCCTTCAGAATGGCTTCCTCGGTTCCGTCGAAGCGGCTCTTGGGAGTGACCCAGTTGACGCCGCTGTGATAGCTCTGTTCGTTGTAACGCGACAGGTAACCTTCGAGCCACTGCTGAGCAGCCTCAATTGATTCAAATCCCTTGCGAGGGTATCGACCAGTGTACTTCAGCGATCGGAAGAACGACTCCGAGTAAGGATTGTCGTTGCTGACACGTGGTCGACTGTGGGAGCTGATGATGCCCCATTCCTCGAGTAATGCCTTCGTTTCATTGGCCTTCATGGAGGCTCCGTTGTCGGAGTGAACAACCAACGAGCGCGGTCGTATACCGTGCTTGTGGAAGGCCTCGTTCAAAAACGTCCTAGCGTATTCAGCGTTGTCTGCGTCGTAGACCTTGGCGTGCACGGCAAGGCGGCTGAAGACGTCCACGATGGCATAGGCGTAGAAGAACTTCCCTTTGTAACGTGCGTCCCGGAGATAGGTAATATCCCACGTCCACACCTGATTGGGGCCCGTTGCTTCGAAGCTGGTCGGCTTGTGACGCTTTACGCCCTGGCGCGTGCCGTCGCGTCGCGCATTGAGTCCCGCGTCTTTCATCACGCGGTAGATTGTCGAGAGCGAACCGTAGTACTCGCCCTTGTCGAGCAGGGTCCAGAAGGCTTGCGCGTAGCTCAAATCGACAACGTCTGGGCGCGTCAAACGCTCGACCAAAGTCTTTCGCTCTTCCTCGGACAAAGCGTTGCGCGGCTTGAAGTTGGAGCGATCCTGCCGACCGTCCTTGAGTTCCTTGCCCTCAGTAATCTGCTTGCGCCAGTTGCGGAAGGTACGGTCGGTCAGCCCAAGGCACTGACATGCCTTCGGCAACGAAGCGCCGTTGTTCACAGCTTCCGTGATCAGCTCGTAGGCTTCGCGGCGATCTTGGTCACTGATCAGTTTTCCTTGTCCCCCCAGATCGCCTGCGCTTTTTTTGTCAACACCAAGAGCGCAGACAACTCGGCCGTTACCTTGTCCTTTCGTTCAATTTCCCTCTGGGACAGGCGATAGTTTGCCTCAAGCTCTTTGACGCGACCTTTTTCCTTGGTCAGCATCTTCTGCATGCGAGAGACTTCGTCCGGGTCAGTGAGGACTTTCTTGCGCTGACGACCGGCAAAGGCCTTGACGTCGGCCAGAAGAAGGCCTTCTCGACGGCAATATTGGCCGGCTTCGGTGCTGTCGAAGCCCAAGTGACGACACACAACATATGCGTCGTACATTTTGTTAAAGTCAACGCCTTCAGGGAGAGGTACTTTCATGTTTTGAGTGCCGATGTTCGAGGCAAATACGGCAGCCGCATCTTGGCGCGCCACTTTTAGCCACGAGTATATCGTTACTCTCGCGACTTGATACTCCTTGGCGGCTTCGCTGATGCGCGTCCCGTCGGACAAGATGCTTCTAACTACGTTATTGCGGAATTCCAGAGGGTACCCCATTTTTGTCTCCAAGATTGCTTAGTGCTCCTGGAAAGACATTCTGACAAATAGGGATTCTCCCCGCCTTTGGCAAGTTCTAGTACAACGTTCGTTAAATAACGCTACTAATTAGTTCATGGACCTCGTCCATCTTCCAACGCCAACGGAAGGGAACGGGGTCCTCATTACATTCTGCCACCCATCGCTCAATGTGAGCGCGGAGTTCCTCTTTTGAGTTAACTCGTAGCCCACGTAGACTTACCCGAGCCATCTTGCTGAAGAACGCTTCAATCAGGTTCAACCAAGAGGCGTGCTTCGGGGTGAACACGAACTGGAATCGTCCTTTGCGGGTGTCCAAGAACGCCCGCGTCTCGCGTGACGTGTGGATGGTGTGATTGTCGAGCACCATGTAAATCACGGCGTCTGCAGGGTACGCAGCGTCGATCAACTTCAGAAAGTCAATGAAGTCCGAGCTTTTATGCCGCTCGCGAATCAGACTGTGTACCTTGCCGGAAATCAAATCGATGCCCGCCAGAAGCGACAGGGTTCCGTGCCGCTTGTATTCGTAATCGCGACGTATGAAGCCCTTGCCGCTCTTGGGTACTCTATCCGGATGAATGTTCCCGATCGCCTGGATGCCGGGCTTCTCGTCGTACGAAACAAATACCGAACAGTTCGGCTGTGACGAGGTTTCCAGGGTGTCCTTGAACGCGATTTGCATTTCCACACGCTTGTAGAGGAGAAGGACCTCCCCGCATTTGGCCGAAAAGTCCGGATCCTTTTTCTCGAGGTAATAACGGATGCGGTGAGGCTTGATGGCGTCATCGTCCAAAAGCGCCCAAATGGTTGACTTGGAAGCCTTCGTTAACTCGTCGCCGAACGGCATGTCGGCGGCATGCTGTCGAACGTATTCCGCAAGCGTGTCCATGGACCACAACGCCTGCGTCGGGCCGTCCGGCAATTCCTTGGGAGGAGTGCATGCCAGTTCTTTCACCCAAGTTCGTGCCTCAGCGCCAATGACAATCGGTCTACCGCTACGCTTCAGGTCATCAAGCGCCATCATGGGCCCGATCTGTAAAGCTTTGCGGATCATTCTTGCTACAGCACTATGGGATAAGCCGACCGAATCGGCGATCTCTCTTTGAGGCCGGCCTTCGGCGGCGGCGAGGAAAACCTTGGCTCGCTGCACCCTGCGCAGCTCCTCGCTACGCGAATTGGCTATCTGAGTCAGGCTGGCAAATTGTTCCTGTGTAAGTTCGAGGCGGTTACTGACGGGGCGGCCGCGTGGCATGATAGGGGTATCCGTAAAAAGGTAGGTACCCCTATTGTACCGCATTTCCTATTTAATAGCGTTATTTAGCGAACGCTATACTAGGTAAAAAACTTGTATCCTTTTCGGCGTTTTCCCACTAGAATGACTCGCCCTTCAAGGCTCTCCCCATCCCCACTCAGCCCGATGCTTCGTCATGGTTGAAACGCTTCACCTCCAATATTTTCTCGGAGCGCTCGTCTCCCTCATCGTCATCACGAATCCCCTCTCGAAGCTCCCGCTCTTTGTGAGTCTTACGCAGGGGATGTCCGAGGAACGGCGCCGACAGCAGGCCCTCTGGGCGGGCATTTACTCCGCCGCCATCATGCTCGTGAGCCTGCTCGGCGGGAACATGCTCCTCGCCTTCTTCGGGATCTCCTACGGCGCCATGCGTATCGCGGGCGGGCTCGTCGTCGCGATGATCGGCTATCAGATGCTCTTCGGCGGCAACACCCCCAACAACGCCCCGATCGTGCGGCGCGACAAGGACGACTACGCCTTCTTTCCGATCGCCATGCCCGGCATCGCGGGTCCGGGGACCATCGCCGTCGTGATCGGCTTTTCCACGGAAATCGCCGAACTCAAGGACTACGTGGACCTCGCCGTCGCCTTGGGCTGGACGGCCGCGGCCATCATCGTCACGGCGTCGGCCTCTTGGGCCGTCATGCGCTACTCCGACCTCCTCACGCGCCGACTCGGCCCCTCGGGCACGCTTGTGCTCGGCAAGCTCATGGGCTTCATCCTCATCTGCATCGGCGTGCAGTTCGTGGGTTCGGGCATCCGAACCTTCATGGCGGGCGCCTGAGACGCCCATGAAAAAGGGAGCCCGAAGGCTCCCCTGAGGCATGGGGCGCAACGCGCCGAACGGCCTCCTTATTCCGTCGTCACGCTCTTGGCGAGGTTGCGGGGCTTGTCGACGTCGGTTCCGCGCTGCAGCGCCGTGTGATAGGCGAGAAGCTGCAGCGGCACGACGTGGAGCACCGGCGAGAGTCGGCCGTAGTTTTCGGGCAGACGAATGACGTGCACGCCCTCCTTGGCCTCGATCTGCGAATCGCCGTCGGCAAAGACGTAAAGTTCCCCGCCGCGCGCACGCACTTCCTGCATGTTGCTCTTGAGCTTTTCAAGCAGTTCGTCGTTGGGCGCCACCGTCACGACGGGCATTTCCTTGTCGACGAGCGCGAGCGGCCCGTGCTTGAGTTCGCCCGCGGGATAGGCTTCCGCGTGGATGTAGCTGATTTCCTTGAGTTTGAGCGCGCCTTCGAGGGCGATCGGATAGTGCATGCCGCGCCCGAGGAAGAGAGCGTGGGGCTTGGAGGCGAAATGTTCCGCCCAGGCCATCACCTGCGGTTCGAGAGCGAGCACCGCGCCGAGCGCCGTCGGGATGTGGCGCAGACGCTTCAATTCCTCATCCTCCGTCTTGGCGTCGAGGCGACCGTTCACCTTGGCGAGCGTAAGGGCGAGCAGATAGAGCGCCGTCAACTGCGTCGTGAAGGCCTTGGTCGAGGCGACGCCCACTTCCACGCCCGCGCGCGTCACGTAGGCGAGTTCGCACTCGGTGACCATCATGGAGGTGGCCACGTTGCAGATGGTGAGGGTCTTCTTCATGCCGAGTTCGTCGCGGGCGTGCCGCAGAGCGGCGAGCGTGTCCGCGGTCTCGCCCGACTGCGAAATCGTGACGACGAGCGTGTCGGGATCGGGCACCGAGGCACGATAACGGTATTCGCTCGCGATTTCGACGTCGCAGGGAAGCTGCGCGAGCTCTTCGATCCAGTACTTGGCCGTGAGCGCCGCATAGTAGGACGTGCCGCAGGCAAGAAACAGGAGTCGGCGGACTTCGGGGAAGATCGCCTCGGCCTTTTCGCCGAAAAGACGCGGCGTCACGCCCATCACGCCTTCGAGCGTGTCGGCGATGGCGCGCGGCTGCTCGAAGATTTCCTTCTGCATGTAATGACGATAGGGCCCGAGCTCCACGGCGCCGGAATAGGCGTGCACGACCTTGACCGGACGGTCGGCGGGCGCGTAGCCGCCCTCTTCCGTACGGCGGAAGACCTTCCAGTCGTCGATCGTGATTTCGCCCACGTCGCCCTCCTCGAGGTAGACGAAGCGGTCCGTGATGCCAGCGACGGCCATGGCATCCGAGGCGGCGAAGTTTTCCCCTTCTCCGAGCCCGAGCACCAGGGGCGAACCCTGACGGGCCACGACGACGTGACCGGGTTCCTTGGCGTCGATCACGGCGATGGCGTAGCTGCCGCGCAGCTGCGGCAGGGCGGCCATCACGCCGTCGAGAAGCGAGGAAGCCGACTTCACCTTCTCGTGAATGTAGTGCGTCAGGACCTCGGTATCGGTCTGACTCTGAAATTCGTAGCCCTTTTCGAGGAGTTCCGCGCGCAGTTCTTCGTAATTCTCGATGATGCCGTTGTGAACGAGCGCGATGCGGTTTCCGGAAAAATGCGGATGCGCGTTGCAGACGGCGGGCGCGCCGTGCGTCGCCCAACGCGTGTGCGCGATCCCCGTGGTGCCCGTGAGCGCTTCCTTGCGGATCTGTTCGCTGAGTTCCTTCACGCGGGCCACGCTGCGGGCGCGCCGCAGACCGCCTTCGTGGAGAACGGCCACGCCGCAGGAGTCGTAGCCGCGGTATTCCAAACGGCGAAGCCCTTCCACGAGCGTGGGAACGATGTCGCGGCGACTCGCCGCAGCCACAATGCCGCACATAATTTCTTCTCCTTAGTGTTTTTTCGTCGGGCGCACCCAGTGCTCCACCGTCATCTGTTTCGCTCGGGAAAGCGTGAGCTTTCCTTCGGGCGCGTTGCGGGTGAGCGTCGTCCCGGCCCCGAGCGTCGCCCCGGCACCCACCGTGACGGGGGCCACAAGCTGCGTGTCCGAACCGATGAAGGCGTCGTCGCCGATCACGGTTTTGAATTTGTTGACCCCGTCGTAATTGCAGGTGATCGTTCCCGCGCCGATGTTCACGCGCGCGCCCACTTCGGCGTCTCCCACGTAGGAGAGGTGATTGATCTTGCTCTGCGAGCCGACGGAAGACTTCTTGATTTCCACGAAGTTGCCGATGTGATTTTCCCCGGCCAACTTCGCGCCCGGGCGAAGCCGGCTGTAGGGACCGATGCGGGAGTCTTCGCCCACTTCGGCGCCGTCGCTGTGCGTGAAGGGAAGAATCTCCGTCCCGCGGCGCACAACCGTGTCCTTGAGGACGCAATAGGCGCCCACGCGAACCTTGTCTTCGAGCACGACGTCACCCTCGAACACACAACCGACGTCGATTTCCACGTCGCGGCCGCAGGTGAGGCGTCCGCGGATGTCGATGCGTTCGGGATCGAGGAGCGTCACCCCGTCTTCGAGGAGCTGATGCGCCTGCGCACGCTGCCACATGCGTTCGAGTCGGGCGAGCTGAACCTTGGAGTTCACGCCCTCCACTTCATAGACGTGGCGAGGATGAACGGTGGAGATCGTGGCGTTTTCCGCCGCGGCGAGCCCGATCACGTCCGTCAGATAGTATTCGCCCTGGGCGTTCTCGTTGGAGAGGTTCGAGAGCCAGCGCTCGAGACGGTCGGTCGGAAGCACCATGATGCCCGTGTTCACCTCGCGGATAGCCTTTTCCTGAACCGTGGCATCCTTTTCCTCCACGATGGCCGTGACGCGCCCGAATTCGTCGCGCACGATGCGGCCGTATCCCGTCGGATCGGGAAGCTCCACCGTCAGCAGAACCAGGTCCTGTCCGGAAGCCTCTTCCTGCATCGCGGCGATCGTTTCACGCGAAAGAAGCGGCACGTCGCCGAGGCACACCAGCGTCTTCGGGTCGGAGGGATCCAGGCTGTCGAAAGCCACCTTGAGGGCGTGTCCGGTGCCGAGCTGCGGCTCCTGCAGTGCGAAGGTCACGTCGTCGCGCCCGCCGAAGCGGGCCCTCACGTCTTCGGCCCGATGTCCCACGACCACGACGCGGGGAGACGAGGAAAAACCGGACGTCGCTTCCAGCACGTGCTCGAGCATGGGACGGCCCGCGAGCGGCTGCAGCACCTTCGGCAATACGGAATGCATGCGCTTTCCCATGCCGGCGGCGAGAATCACGATGTTCATGAATAGCTCCGAAAACACCCTCGCGACCGCGCCGATCGGCGGCCGGGGGATCCGTTCTTGTGTCGGAAGGGCATTTTATCAGAGGGCGTCCCCGCACCCTTCTGGGCTTTCCGTGGGGTCATCCCTTGTTACAAAGGGTCCCTGAAAACGGAAAGACCCGGCGCCGAACGGGTCGGCTCCGGGTCCTTTGAAGGGAAAAAGCGTCAGGCTCAGGCCTTGCCGGACACGCCGGCGACCAGCCAACCGCCTTCCTTGTTCACGGGCTTCGTGAGGATCCAATCGTCGTCGACGACTTCCTCTTCGCCGCTCACGGAGAGCTTGCCGGTGAAGTGCACGACGGCCACGTACTCATCGCCCTGCTGGGCGATGCCCACGAGCTGATTGTCGAGCTGCAGGACGGTTGTTTCGTAGTTCTGCGCACCGCGCTCGCGCAGGGCGTGCGTGATCTCGATGAAGAGATCCTGCGTCGTGAAGTCGGAGAGTTCGATCACGTTGCCCGTGTCCCAAGCCTTCTGGAACTTCACGAAGTTTTCCTTCGCCACGCGCAGGAAGGCTTCGCGGTCGAAGTCGTCGGGCGTGATGTCGGCCGTGCCGGCATCCGCGGCGACCGCCTCTTCCGGCGCAGCGCCGAAGCGGCCCGAGCGGAATTCATCCATCACGCTGCCGCGGCGAACGGGCTCTTCGCGCATCGGTTCGACGGGCGAGGAACGAAGGGGTTCGGCGGGGCGTTCGGGCTCGGCGGGACGCACGGGTTCGCGCGGCATTTCCACCGGCGCGCCGCGCACCGTCGCGGTCTTGCGGCCGAGGAAGGCGCCGAGCAGGAAACGGATGGCGAAGAAGGCCACCACGGCGAGAATCGCCCCCATCACGAGGCTCGCCATTTCGGCGCCGCCGAGTCCGAGCATGGAGAGCAGGGCGGAGATCCCGAGGGCGGCGGCAAGGCCGGTGAGGACGCTTCGCATCATGGAGGGACGCTGCTGCGGGCGCGTCTGCTGTTGCTGCTGTTGCGGACGGGCCTGATTCGCACGCTGCTGCACCCCCGGCGCCGAGGGAGCGGCCTTTTGCGAGAAGGTTGGCGCGGAACGCCCGAAACTGCCGCCACCGCCGAAACGGCGGGCGGCATCGGCATCCACGGAGGCGGTCATCAGACCGAGACAAAGAACAAAAGCGGCCAGAAAGTTTTTCACGGTTCGGTTCACGTATCAGTAACGGTGAAGAAAGGGTCCGCCGAAGCGGACCGGGAATGCTGATGGTAAACGATCTCGTCGGCCCCGCCCGATCAGGAGGCCGAAGATTTCGTACCAATATGCAAAGCGCAGATGCCGAAGGTGAAGTTCTCGTAGGTCACCTCGGCAAACCCAGCCGCGCGCATCATGCCCGCGAAGGTTTCCTGATCGGGGTGCATGCGGATGGATTCGGCGAGATAGCGGTAGGAATCGGCGTCCCCCGCAATCATCTGGCCCAGGTGCGGCATGACGCTGAAGGAGTAAAAGTCGTAGAAGGGGCGAATGATCTTCCAGCAACGGGAGAATTCGAGCACGAGAAGGCGTCCGCCCGGCTTGAGGACGCGGTGCATTTCCGCGAGCGCCCGATCCTTGTGCGTCATATTGCGCACGCCGAACGAAACCGTCACCACGTCGAAGGTGTTGTCGGCGAAGGGAAGCGCTTCGGCGTCGGCCTCCACGACGGGCGAAGGCAGGCCCGCTTCTCGCAGGCGCTTGGCGCCGATGGCGAGCATTTCATGGTTGATGTCGCTCGCCGTCACGTTCCCCGCGCCCGCGCTCTTGGCGAACTTCAGGGCGAGGTCCCCCGTGCCGCTCGCGATGTCGAGCACCTTCATGCCCGGCTGCACCGCGGCGCGGCGCACGCAGACGAACTTCCACCAACGGTGAAAGCCCCAGCTGAGTACGTCGTTCATGACGTCGTATTTGGCGGCGACGCTGTCGAACACCTCGCGGACCTGATCGGCCTTCTTGTCTTCTTCGACGAGTTGGTAGCCGAAGTCAATCTTGTGGGAGGCGTTTTCCTCTTGGGGCTTTTCCGAAATCTTTTCGTTGGACATCTTCACTGGCTCTCAGGCGTGCGAACAGGTGTGACGGGGTTTGGGCTGGAAAGGCGCGTTGGCGGGGTCGTTCGGGTCGCGCGAAGCGCCCTTTTCCTTCAGAGCCCGGAGGTACTCCTCCCAAAGCCGGTCGTGTTCCGTCGCGAGGCGGCGCAGGTAATCCCAGCTGTAGAGACCGCTGTCGTGACCGTCGGAAAAAACGAGCTTCAGGGCGTAGAGTCCCACCGGTTCAACTCCTTCGATGCGGACGTCGGCCTTGCCGACCTGCAGCACGGCCTCGTCGGGGGTATGTCCCTGGACATCGGCCGAAGGGGAATGGACACGAAGAAATTCAGCGCTCAGTACGACCGGCGCTTCGCCTGGATAGGTCAACTCCACCCGGGTCCCGTTCTGGGAGACCGTTACGGATTCGGGAACCAGCATGCTTTCACCCCGCTAAAAAAACAAAAACCCGACACCGCACTCGGCGCCGGGACAGCTTCTTCGAATCAGAACTCGAGACGGATCGAAATGGTCCCCACGACAGGAATCGAACCTGTAACGCGGCCTTCGGAGGGCCGCATGATATCCATTTCACCACGTGGAGAGGAGGTGAATTATAGCGAAAAGTCCTCTTTCGACGCAAAATTTTCCGACCTTTGTTCCCACGACAAGAATCAACCACCTAACGTGAAACC
>OGGN01000044.1_pt1 | contig 30786 bp, 20 predicted proteins | sample 1571271 | NCBI WGS metagenome assembly OGGN01 (sample SAMEA2582070, study PRJEB24529) | metagenome | biome: Human gut stool | place: China | collected 2011 | reverse complement strand
ATTCAGACTCGTCCGATATTACGACGAAGAGGATGACCGTGAGTTCACTTTCTTGCGAATGCAAAACAACTTTCTGCACTGGACGTCGCCAATCTTTATAAGAAAAGATGGTTAATCGAACTGTTCTTCAAATGGCTCAAGCAGCATCTCAAGATAAAGAAATTCTGGGGCACAACAGAGAACGCTGTTCGCATACAAATCAGTGTGGCTATTATCACGTACTGTCTTGTGGCTATTGTACAACATGATATGAAGTTGAAACGTTCAACCTATGAAGTTTTGCAAATTCTCAGCATATCATTGACTGACAAAACCCACTTGCGTGACCTGTTCGACAAGACTAATTTCAATGATGTCAAAGATCTAAATGATCCCCTGATTCCGGGGCTTTTTGATTAATTGTTTAACTCGTCCCATTTTAACGGGACACTAATGAATCAGATATAAATAATACCAATACTTCCGTTTCTTATTCGTTGGCAAATATACTGAAAAACAATTAGATATAAAAATATAGGAAATAAACGGATAGCTCTGGAGGGCGTGTGGTCGCTGGTTCGAATCCAGTCACCCCGACTGGTAAAAAGCATTGATAATCTGATGATTGTCGATGCTTTTTTGTTTTTATATTTTTCAGTTTTCCCCCACTCACATCCCCACACAAAAACAACAAAATCCACCTACATAAACTCACAAACCGACTACCACATTCTACGTTTCCCGAAGCGGAACCATACGTTTCCCATGCGGAAAACGTACAGCTCGGCCTTGAGAAACGTAGGTTTCGCACAAGGGAAACATAAAAATCACCTTTACACCTTTCCATTTACACCTCTAAGTTTTACTGAATTGTAATTGAAATCGTTTTTTTGCCTGACATAAAGACAAAAATTTTCTTCTATTTGCATAGCGAAAGAAAAATTACCATCTTTGTAAAAAGCAAAAACACAACACACGTACGTTCCCATGAAAAGTATATATATTTTAGACGATCATCCCATCATTACCGAAGGGATTGCACAATTGCTGGCAAACAACCAGCAATACCAAATAACTACCGGGCATCATTATTCTGAATTATATAATTACCTGAACGATCATACTCCTGACCTGCTAATTATAGATTATGAGATTCAGGATAAAACAGCCTTGGATGTCATAACCTACCTGCAAAAGAAAGGTGTGAATATTCCTCAACTCATCTATACCATGCATACGGAGTTCTGGATTATCAAACTGCTGATCAAAGCGGAAGTAGCAGGTATCGTGACCAAAAATGATAAAATAGAAGAAATAGAAAAGGCCATACACAACATCTTGCACGAGGGAAATAAATATTATTCGCCTACTGCGCTGAATGTCGTACTGTCTATCATGGGCGACCATTCTACGGAAAAGTCCATTACTTATACACCAAGCCCGCGTGAAAACGAAATCATTCAGATGCTGTCATGTGGCCTTACTTCCGATGAGATTGCCCACAAACTTAATCTCAGCAAAAATACTATTGATACGATGAGAAAGAACATCTTACTGAAAAGTGGGGCTACCAACGTATCACATCTTATGCGAATTGCTTTTTTAAAAGGTTGGATTACAGAATGAAAAAGATTCTTTTTTTCCTATTTCTCAGTCTGAGTGCGTTCCTGAATGCCAATGAAAAAAATAACAAACTGGCTGATTTGCTGCATTCATTCGGCAATAACGGTGAGTATGCACAGATGGATTCAGTGTACAATCTTATTATTCACGAAGACCATTACAAGCAGGATAAGCTCTATGCGCTGAATATTACCCTGGACTATGCCCGATTTCTCAACCAGAAGGGAGACAGTGAGAGGGCAAATACGCTACTGACCCAAATCCGGGACAACGCAATGGCACTGGAAAAATTTCCAGAAAACACCATAGCACACCAGCTCCAGGAAATTGCGGCAATTGCTACGTATGAAATAGCCTACGGGCAATGGCAGAATAACCAGTTGCCGGCTGCAAGAGAAACGGCTGAAGAGGCTGTCAGCCAACTGGAACAGGTAAAAGATTCTGTGAACTTAGCAGAGGCCTACAATCTTTCAGGAGTCATACACCGCAGGTTGTTCATGCTCGACAATGCCATCTCACTTTATCAGAAGGCGCTCGCCATTACTGAAGACTTGCAGAATTACAACCTGGCAGCCATTATCGTATCCAACATTTCCATTCTGTACAATGAAACGGGCAAGAACAATGAAGCCATACAGATTTCTCGTAAAATGTTTACTTATCCACAAACCGACACACTTACCATTGACTATCGCATCGGGGAAGTAAACAGACTATGCAACCATGCCATTTTGTTAGCTAACAACCAGCAGCCTGTCCAGGCAATGGATACGCTAAAACTGGCCATCCAGAAACTCCGTCCGGAAATGCCCGACGGCCTCAAGCTATTGGCCTACACGCAATATGCCAGAGTATCGAGGGATGCAGGAAAGCCCCGGCAGGCGTTGCAATACTACCGGAAAGCCATGAGCTATCAAAACACGACACACAATAAGGCTAATATTGCGAATTTAGAGTACTTATATGGTTACATGTTATTCCATGATACGGACTCCTTGCTTCAGGCACGTAACTACGTCATGAAAGCAGCCGACTTTGCCCGAAAGAATCCTTCCGGCCTGTTACCCAAAATCCTGCTTACACTGGCCGAAATAGAAGGCAGAAGGAACAACGGACAATTAGCTTATCAGCTCATGCTGGAGGCATATCAGGCCAATGAGAAACTAAACGATCAATATTATCAGAACCGTCTGTCCGGATTTGAGGCTGAACTGGACCTGAAGGAAAAAGACTTGCAGATTGCCGGACTCAACGGAAAACGTGCCGAGGAAAAAGCTGCTTACCTGATACGCACTTACACCATCGGAGGCATACTTATCTTGGCCCTGCTGCTGCTCATTATTCTGGTCATAAGCATGCATAAACGAAAGATTGCATTCAACCTGAAGCAACTGAAACTGGAAAAAGAAATCAAGGAGAAGGAGATGCAAAGACAACTCTTGCTTACCGACATGCACAAGAAAATGACCGAACGATACATCTGTGGACTGGAAGACAGCCACAATCGTATTTCCAAGGAACTGCACGACGGGGTATGCAATGATCTGTTGTCTGTAGAAATGGAGATGAAACAGTCGGACAACTCAGCTATAACGACTCAACTCAAACAAATCAGGGAAAATCTGCGCAACCTTTCGCATCAGCTGGCAACTCCTGCCCTCAGCAACTTTAGCCTGTACCAGGTACTCACACTTTACACGGATAAGCTGAAATCGCTGAAAACACCTCATATCCAGTGCTACATAGAAGAAAGCATTCAGCAGATAGACATTCCGGCCGACCAAACTCAGGAAGTGTACCGCATTCTTCAGGAAATCATATCCAACATGCTGAAACACGCCAATGCCCAACAGGCTTACATCACTGCCAGCTATGAGGACGGGCAGGTTAATCTTATCGTTGAAGACGACGGGAAAGGTTTCTCCGCCGATAAGCTTTCCAATGATTTCCTTCAAACAGGACTGGGACTAAGAAGCGTCAAAGAACGTTGTGACAAGCTGCAAGGCGGTTGCGACATCACCTCGAAAGAAGGACAAGGAACGGTAATACATTTCTGGTTTCCGGCATAACGGACGTCACTATACAGAAAAAAGAATCCGCATTGCAACTTCCCCGATATTGCAATACGGATTCTTCAGCGCGATGACAAAATGAAGTCTTTTTATTCCCCGTTACATTCTTCAAAAGTCACGCTTGCATAAGTCCCCGACCCCATTCGCATTATGAGTAACATTCCTTGACGAATACAAGGACTTAGCAGTTCTTCATAGCCTTAATTTCCTATTATTCTGTCTTCAAAACTTATTTTTAACAAAAATACACGATAATATTAAAAAATATATTCCCATAAATAACCGATTTCATACTCCTATTTATTGGGTATAAATAGGGACATTCAGTAAATAGTATAAAATTAGCCAACTAATTCATACACAAAGTATTGCGAATTAGTTGGCTTTTTTGTATCTTTAGGTATTCCCCCGAAAATAAGGTTTGGCAGCCAAAACGGGGGAAATATTCCAACAAAGATATGGCTAAGATACAAAATATTTCAGAAATTCACCCTACTTTGGGCTTTACAGAATTTGATGTTCAGGAAAAATATCGCAAGAGTTTTAATGAGAGTGAACTTGGCAGGCTTCACTCGGTGTTTCCGTTTGAACGTATGGCAAAAGCCATAGGCCTGTGTGAACAGCGTCTTGGACGCAGGAATATTTTCTGTCCTTCGGCAAAGATTGCTCTTATGGTCCTGAAAGCCTACACCGGATTCTCCGACAGACAACTGGTGGATCATCTGAATGGCAACATACACTATCAGATGTTCTGCGGAATCATGATAGACCCGTCCTTCCCCATAACCAACTACAAGATAATCAGTGCTATCCGTAATGAGATGGCATCCCGTCTTGACATTGATTCCCTCCAGGAAGTACTGTCCTCACACTGGAAACCTTATCTTGAGAACCTTCACGTGTGCATGACCGATGCCACGTGCTATGAAAGCCACATGCGTTTCCCCACGGATATGAAACTTCTCTGGGAAAGTCTCGAAGGCTCTACAGGCATATCTGCAAGCATTGCGGGGAACTTGGCATAAGGCGTCCGCGTAACAAATACAAGGATGTGGCGGAATCCTATCTTTCCTATTGCAAGAAAAGAAAAAGGAAGGCTTCAAGAACACGGATGCTCAAGCGTCGTATGATCAGGCTTCTTGAAAAACTAATCAGTCAAAGAGACGGGATTCACTGCCGGTACGGTACTTCACTCCGCTATACACAGGATTACCGAAAGCGGCTTTCCATCATCAGAAAGATTCTTGTACAGGAAAAGGAAATGTTTGAAGGGAAGAAAGTTAGTGACCGTATCGTCAGCATTGACCGTCATTATGTACGTCCAATAGTAAGAGGAAAGGAAACAAAATCCGTTGAATTCGGTGCAAAGGTTAACAACATACAGATAGACGGTATATCGTTCATCGAACACCTCTCGTTCAAGGCTTTTAACGAAGGTATACGCCTGAAGGACTGCATCCGCATGCAGCAGAAGCTCATGAATGTGAGGGTAAGATGCGTGGCTGCCGATTCCATATATGCCAATAATGCCAACAGAAAGTTCTGCACGAAATATGGGATATCCACTTCCTTCGTACGCAAGGGAAGGGAGACAAAGGATGAGCCCTTGAGGAAGGTGCTCAGAAGTGAACTCTCCAAAGAAAGGGCCACCCGGCTTGAAGGAAGCTTCGGCACTCAAAAGCAGCATTACTCGCTCTCCAGAGTAAAGGCACGGAACAGGAAGACGGAAATCCTGTGGATTTTCTTCGGAATACATACGGCAAATGCCGTACTGATGATAGACAAGGTCACGAGCAGAACAGCTAAAGCGGCATGACATGAATTTACAGACAGGAGCAGAAGAGGTCATCAGACTTCTTCCGAAACGTCATGTCCAACAGATAGGATTATGTGAAAAAACACAGAAAAAGAGCAATAATAATGGCATATAAAGTGATTATACTCTATCGACTTTATATGCCATCTTATTTTTTAGGGACATTTACTGAATATCCCTACTTATTCATACACAAAGCGGTATTCATCATTGTAATAAGATGTAGACTCTGAAACATGATTTCCATGTTCATCCTCCTGGTATGAATACAAAGTACACTTGCCAGTAATTACATCCAGATAATTATCTTCCGTAAAGCTATATGCAAAAGGAGCCCATGTATCTTCATGTATCACTTCCGGTTCTCCCGGTTCCGGCATACGATATCCCCAGTCCACAACATCTTTCGTTACCAGATTCTTACTACCTTTACCCATCATACGCAACATATAAAGCATGGACACCATGTCATCATATTCATAAGTATGACTGCCGAACAACGGACGAACCACTACATTAAAATCAAAGTAAGGCGTTGCATTCGGATATTCAGTATATGCATAACTCATATAGCTTTCATCCGAAAATTCTCCCTCCGTCGACATCAGGTTGCCATTCTGCCAGTTCAATTGCAGAATAGACCTATCCGAAGCACGTCCCATCCTGCCAGAAGATACTCCCGGATCGATTGCCACATTGCCATCTTCCTCATCCCCATCTTCATGGTCACCTGGATAATAGTCATAATCTTCTTGTATCTGCTGAAGATAACCGTCGGAATAAATAAACATCCACAATGTATGCTGCTCAGAAGAAGATTCCTTTTTCTTATACAACTGTGATACATAACCCTCTGAGTTCAATGTAATCACATACGATTCATCCGATTCATATCCGGAAAGTGTTTTCAGGTCAATCCACATCTGGTTTTCCTGATAGGTAAACTGATAGATTCTCTCTGTGAAATATCCCTGTGTATCGCCTTGGTAACTAATGGTTTTCAAGGCTGCCAACTTTCCGCTCTCATTATAAGTGAGTTCCCCAATAGACTTAGTATAGCTGTCCGGATACAAGCTGCTTGAATTTGTAATCTCATAACGAACCAGACGCTTTTCTTTCGGGGCAGGAGTTTCTCCTGCTTCTGTGGTAGCTTTCTGCTCTACGGTAATGGTTATCACATCGTTACCACAACGAATTTCGATGGTAGCCTTCCGGTCCTTTCCGGTCAGGTTCTCTATCAATGTCAAGGTCAAGGTATATTCACCAGGACCTCCGCTATAGGCACTCAATTCCAGCCATTCCACTTTTCCCGAAGCAGCCTTGGTTGCAGCTTCTGTCACAACTTCTGTTACTGTGGCTGTCCAGTCGGACAAAGCTGTAAAACTGATTCCACCCTGATTCGTTACCTCATCGGCATAAACCACCTGAGTAGTTTGTGTGCCTTCTTTCAAAGTCAGATTTGTGGGAGTCTCATCCTTTTCACTACATCCTGAAACTAAGATTACTCCCCACAGACAAACAACTGACAATAAAAAACTTAACTTGTTTTTCATAATTCCCATTTTTGAATGTTTTCTTTTACAAAGAAAAGTTTTTCATTTAAGGTATACATCACCGGAAACCGTGAATTCCTCCCTCGCAAACCACAAATTTGCCTTATCCATTCTTCCAAACTTCAGGACAAATTCTCTGTTTCACACTGTGAAATACAAAAACCACAGTGTGGGATATATATTTCACAGTGTGGGATACAAATTTCACTGTGTGAAACAGAGAATAAACAAGGGCGTTTGAAAGAATATTTCAGGAGAAAAGAAAGAACAGTCCACCTACCCCGTAGATTCTCCATCTTAAGAACAAAAAAGGGGTATATGAACCTTGCAACAGTTCATATACCCCCATTTATAGAGATTGTGAATTATCGTCTGTAGTTTACCACACGTTCACACGGTTTTCAGGAGCTACATACAACGGATCAGACGGTGTGATGTGGAAGGCATCGTACCAAGCCTGAATGTGAGGCAACGCTCCGTTTACACGCCATTTACCCAATGAGTGAGGGTCTGACTTAGTGTACACACGAATCTGTTCGTCGCGGATATTACCAGCCCACAAAGTAGCATAAGCCAGGAAGAAACGCTGTTCCGGAGTGAAACCGTCGACTACGCCAAGCGGAGCATCCTTAGTTGCATTCTGGAAAGCCAGATAAGCTACGTTCAAACCTCCGTGGTCGGCCAGGTTTTCGCCCAGTGTCAGTTCACCGTTAGCCTGCAGGCCCGGCAATACTTCAATCTTGTTGAAGAAATCCACCATTACCTGTGCACGTTCCTTGAAACGGTCAGCATCACCCGGAGCCCACCAGTCGGTCAGGTTTCCGTCTTTGTCGAACTGACGGCCCTGGTCATCGAATCCATGCGTCATTTCGTGACCGATTACTACACCGATGGCACCATAGTTGGCAGCATCGTCAGCTTCCATGTTGAAGAACGGCGGCTGAAGAATAGCAGCAGGGAAACAGATTTCGTTAGTTGACGGATTATAGTAGGCATTGACAGTCTGCGGAGTCATCAGCCATTCATCTTTGTCAACCGGCTTACCAATGCGGCTGTACATATCATTGAATCCCCATTCTGAAGCACGGCATACGTTAGCCCAGTAAGAATCGTTTTTGATTTCCAGTTTAGAATAGTCTTTCCACTTGTCAGGATAACCTACTTTTACATGGAAGGTAGCCAACTTTTCGTGTGCTCTGATCTTAGTGCTGTCGCTCATCCATTCCTGTGCATCAATACGTTCACCCAAGGCAGTCTGCAAGTTCTTCACCAACTTCACCATACGTTCTTTGGCAGCAGCAGGGAAGTATTTTTCCACATACATCTCGCCTACCAGCTCACCCAGCATACCGTTCACTGAGTTTACAGCACGTTTCCAGCGCGGCTGATTTACCTGGCGTCCTGACAAGACCTTGCCATAGAAATCGAAACGGGCAGCTACAAAGTCATCGCTCAGACAAGAAGCTGCTGCATCCAGCAGGTTGTATTCCAGATAAGATACATGTTTAGACAACGGAAGTGTATTCATCAGGCGAGCTACTTCCTGAATCGGCTCTACCTGTTCTACGTTCAGTTCTGCCGGAGCCTGAATACCCAAACCTTTCATATAGGCATCCCAGTCAATTCCGGCAATGGTCTTCTTCAGTTCATCGAAAGACATTTTGTGGTAGTTAGCTTCCGGGTCACGAAGTTCTGTTGCACTGCGTGAAACTTTAGCAATGGCAGTTTCGATTTCCATCACATCAGCCACTTTCTGCTGTGCATCTGCTTCAGAGAAGCCAGCCAGCTGGAACAACTTGCCGATGTAAAGTTTATACTGTTCACGAATATTCTGAGTGATGCTGTCGGTATCCAGATAATATTCCTTTTCACCCAAGTTGATACCACCCTGTCCCATCTGGAAGATGTTGAGTGAGCTGTTCTTAGGGTCAGCATATACATAGCTGTGGAAATAGGTACCGATACCGATATGAGCCATTTCAGTCATCATCGGCACGATTTCACTCTTGTCTTTCATGCCGGCAATCTTGTCGAGCATAGCCTTCACCGGTTCTGCACCCTGCTTGTTCAAGGTTACGCTGTCCATAGCCATGTTATACAAGTCACCGATTTTCTGTGCGGCAGAACCAGCCTGATTATTTTTCTGCGCAGCCAGTCCTTCAATCAGTTCACGCAACTGCTTCTGGCTGTTTTCAAACAGTTCATCAAACGTGCCGTAACGAGAATATTCGGCAGTCAGCGGATGTGCATCGTTCCATCCTCCACATGCGTAACGGAAAAAGTCCGTACCGGCAGACACGGTAGTATCCATGTTTGCCAAATCAATGCCAGAAGTGCTTTTCGCTTCCTTCTGTCCAGCGCAGCTTGTCAGCATAGCAAATGCCAACGTAGCTACGGCTACATAATTCTTCTTGTTCATAAATGCGTTATTTTAATCAAGTCTCTCTTATTTATTTCATTTCTTCCAGTTCCGACAGCAGCAGTGTCCATTCCTCTTCTGCCTCCGCAATCTGTTTTTTCAGCTGCTGGTGCTGCTCGTACAGCTTCATATCGGAAGCACCTTCAGGAGTAGCCATCTGTTCCTCTAGTTGTGCCACCTGCTCTTCCAGTTTCTCAATCTTTGCCTCGCAGTCGGCCACCTGCTTCTCCAGCTTGCGGATTTTCTTGTTCAGCTCCTTCTGCGCTTCATACGAAAGTTTGCTTTCACTCTCTGCAGGCTCTTCTTTCTTGGGCGAAGCGGTCTGCGGAGATTGAGACAACTGAAGTTCATTCAGATTCTCCATTTTCTTCTTTTGCAGGAAATCGTAGATTCCGCCGATATGTTCCTTCACCAGTCCGCCACCAAATTCGTACACCTTGGTCACCAGTCCGTCAAGGAACTCACGGTCGTGAGATACCACGATGACCGTACCGTCGAACTCTTTCAGGGCTTCCTTCAGCACATCCTTCGAACGCATATCGAGGTGGTTGGTCGGCTCGTCCAGAATCAGGAAGTTCACCGGCTCCAGCAGCAACTTAATCATAGCCAGACGACTGCGTTCACCTCCTGAAAGCACCTTTACTTTCTTTTCGGAAGCCTCTCCTCCAAACATGAAGGCACCTAAGATGTCTCTAATCTTCAGACGGATATCTCCTTTTGCCACACGGTCGATAGTATCAAAGACAGTCACGTTTTCATCGAGCAGCTGTGCCTGATTCTGTGCAAAATAGCCAATCTGTACATTGTGTCCGATGGTCAGTTTTCCTTCATAGGGAATCTCGTCCATGATACACTTCACCAGTGTAGACTTACCTTCACCGTTCTTACCCACAAAGGCCACCTTTTCACCCCGATGGATGGTCAGGTTCACATCGTGAAAAACCACGTGGTCGCCATACGCCTTTTTCACATTCTCACAAATCACCGGATAGTTACCGGAGCGCATGGAAGGAGGGAACTTCAGACGAAGTGTAGAAGTATCTTCTTCGTCAATTTCAATAGGTACGATTTTCTCCAGCTGCTTGATGCGGCTCTGCACTTGTACAGCCTTCGTAGCCTTGTAACGGAAACGTTCGATAAAATCTTCCGTGTCTTTTATTTCTTTCTGCTGATTCTCGTAAGCACGCAACTGCTGTTCACGGCGTTCCTGACGCAGCACGACAAACTCATCGTAAGCTACCTTGTAATCGTATATCCGTCCGCAGGAAATTTCAATGGTACGGTTGGTCACGTTGTTAATGAATGCCCGGTCGTGACTTACCAGTACTACCGCACCGGAACTCATCTTCAGAAAATTCTCCAGCCACTGGATACTCTCAATGTCCAGGTGGTTGGTCGGCTCGTCGAGCAACAGCACATCAGGACGACGCAACAGCAGTTTCGCTAACTCAATACGCATACGCCATCCCCCGCTGAATTCAGAAGTAGGACGGTCAAAGTCTGTACGGTTGAATCCCAATCCCGTAAGCGTACGTTCTATCTCTGCACGGTAGTTGGTTCCTCCCATCATCAGGAAACGTTCGTTCTCATGGGTAAACCGCTCTATCAGCTCATGATAGCTTTCAGAATCATAATCCGTACGGTCAGCCAGTTCCTGGTTCATTTTCTCCAGTTTTTCCTGCATCTCAAAAATATGCTCAAAGGCCATCTCGGCCTCAGCCATTACCGTACGTGTATCGCTCAGTATCATGACCTGTGGCAAATAACCGATGGTAATGCCTCTTTGTACGGCTACCACTCCCTCTGTAGGCTGCTGCAATCCGGCCAGGATTTTCAGCATAGTCGATTTTCCGGCACCGTTCTTTCCTACCAGTGCAATACGGTCTTTTTTGTTGATAACAAACGATACATCTTCAAACAGCGGAGTAGTTCCAAACTCCACTTTCAGTCCTTCTATTGAAATCATGCGAATTTATTCTTCTACATTACAAAGTGACGGCAAAGTTACAACTTTCCGAGCACAGCAATGACAGACAAGCTGTTAATTTTTCAAAGCGTCGGACTCTCCCTCCGATTTACGCTGCAAATACAACTGGTAGGAATTGACTACATTATGCCACACACTGTAGAATCCTGCCGCAACGGCCGTCACAGGAGTGAAGAAAGTGTAGCCCATCCAGATGGCAAATACCGTATTTTTCTGCCCCAAGGCCTGTCCGGAGCTGATGGAATCATCGTAACGACGTCCTATTTTTTTCCCGAAATAGAACTGCAGGGCACAGCAAACCAAGGAAACGCCTCCCAATCCGGCCTGGTACCAGAAAGACACATCACTGTGTACGATACTCTTCACCGTTACTCCAATAGCCAATGTCAACGCCACAGCCCACAGATAAAAAGAAAGTTCATGATACTGTCCTAACTTGGCATGTACTTTCGGAAGTAAAGCCCGCAGTAAAATAGCTGCCAGGAACGGACAAAGCAATAAAGGGAACACCTTTCCCAAAATCAGCGCAAACGAACTGCCAAAATTCAGTTCCGGATGCGGGTGAACTAATGGAAGTACCAGCGGCACCAAAATAGCCGCCAGCAAATTGACTAAAATGGTATAGGTGGTCAGATGGGCTGCATCTCCTCCTAACTTGCGTGTAACCACCGCAGCCGCTGTAGCCGTAGGACAAATCAGGCAAATCATAGCTCCTTCCACCAATATACGAGCCGAGAAATCCGGGAAAATCACCAGGAGCAATCCCAAAAGTAAGAAACTTGCTCCCTGAATCAGCAGCAAACGCCAATGCCAGGCACACAACTTCAAATCGTGCACATTGATTTTACAGAATGTAAGAAAAAGCATCAGGAAAATCAATACCGGCTGTACAATATCGATGGCATGAGCCACAAAGGGCTTGGTAGGTGCAAGAAAAGGGATATTGACATACACAAAGTACAGAATGACTCCCATTGCCATGGCTATGGGCAACGTCCAATTTTTACAAAAACGTAGAATATTCATTGTTAATCCACTATAGTGAAACAAACCTGCCAGCGCAGAGTGAAAGAAAAAGGATTTGCAAATCCGGCCATCGACAGGCTACGGTTTGCAAATCCTTTGTATGGTCTTATGCCTCTCCCATTTTACAGAAAGAAGCATATCAGAGGTGTCAATTACTTACAGTTGCCAGTGCAACGAGGTTTGATTTGTTTGAAGAAATCATTACCCTTGTTGTCTACCAAGATGAATGCCGGGAAGTCTTCTACTTCAATCTTCCAGATAGCTTCCATACCCAGTTCCGGATATTCTACACATTCAATGCTCTTGATATTGTTCTGAGCCAAGATGGCAGCCGGACCACCGATAGAACCCAAATAGAAACCACCGTGTTTCTTGCAGGCATCTGTTACAGCCTGGCTACGGTTACCTTTAGCCAACATAATCATAGAACCACCGTGACTCTGGAACAAGTCTACGTACGGGTCCATACGACCAGCAGTAGTCGGGCCCATAGAACCACAAGCCATACCCTGCGGAGTCTTAGCCGGACCAGCATAATAAATAGGATGATCCTTGATATACTGAGGCAGGTCTTCACCACGATCCAGACGTTCTTTCAGTTTGGCATGTGCAATATCACGACCTACGATGATAGTACCGTTCAAAGACAGACGAGTAGCTACCGGATATTTATCCAGTTCAGCCAGGATTTCCGGCATCGGACGGTTCAAGTCAATCTTCACAGCATTGCCTTCACCAGCCTGACGCAATTCTTCCGGAATCAGTTCGCCCGGATTTGAATCCAGTTTTTCAATCCAAATACCGTCTTTGTTGATTTTACAACGGATGTTACGGTCAGCAGAGCAAGATACGCCCAAACCTACCGGACAAGAAGCACCGTGACGCGGCAAACGGATGATACGTACGTCGTGTGCATAGTATTTACCACCAAACTGAGCACCCAGACCGATGCGGTGTGCTTCTTCCAATACCTGTTTTTCCAGTTCTATATCGCGGAATGCACGTCCGTATTCGTTACCGGTAGTCGGCAGGTTATCATAGAAACGAGTAGAAGCCAATTTCACAGTCAACAGGTTCTTTTCAGCTGATGTACCACCAATTACAAATGCAATGTGATAGGGAGGACAAGCTGCAGTTCCCAAAGTCTTCATCTTTTCAACCAGGAACGGAACCAGTGTAGCCGGATTCAAGATGGCTTTTGTTTCCTGATACAAGTAAGTCTTGTTAGCAGAACCACCACCCTTTGTTACGCAAAGGAATTCATACTCCATACCCTGAGTAGCTTCGATGTCAATCTGAGCCGGCAAGTTGCAGCGAGTATTCACCTCTTCGTACATAGTAAGCGGAGCGTTCTGAGAGTAACGAAGGTTTTCTTCTGTATAAGTCTTGTACACACCCAGAGAAAGCGCTTCTTCATCACAGTAGCCAGTCCAAACCTGCTGTCCTTTTTCACCGTGGATAATTGCTGTACCGGTATCCTGACAGAAAGGAAGTACGCCTTTGGCAGCAACTTCTGCATTGCGCAGGAAAGTCAAAGCTACATACTTGTCGTTGTCGCTTGCTTCCGGGTCAGTCAGAATCTTTGCCACCTGTTCGTTGTGAGAGCGGCGCAACATGAAAGAAACATCGCGGAAAGCCGCATTGGCCATCGCAGTCAAACCTTCTTTTTCGATTTTCAGGATGGGTTTTCCTTCAAACTCGCTTACAGATACATAATCTTTTGTAAGCAAATAGTATTCAGTTGTATCCTTGCCATGTTCAAACATTGGCTGATACTTGAATTCGGGTGTTGCCATAATACATTAAATTAATTATGAGTTATTAGTGGACACAAAGTTACAAAGTATTATTGAAATTTTTCCTTAATTCCTACAAAAAGTTATCTGTAATTCTTCTTACTCTTCTATTGCACGAATCAGGTCCTTTTGCAGTACATCTACTCCGGGGAATCCCACATAACGTCCCTGCAATTTTCCGTCATGACTGATAATTAGATAAGCAGGAATTCCAGTTACTCCATAAGAAGTACACAAGTACTTCCATTGTGAGTCAGTCAGCCGATAGTGCACTCCCGTCATCTTGGACAGATTTGATTTCCAGATATTTTCAGGGGAAGAAGGTCCCGTCAGATAAATATATACGATGTCTTTTGATGACAGATTTTTCTTCAGAGGTACCATAGACTGCATACTTTTTTTACAAGGACCACACCACGTAGCCCAGAAGTCTATCAAAATGGCACGCCCTTTATGAGGAGCAATAATCTTAGGAAGAATATCCGCTCCTTCTACCTGCGCATCCAGCGAAGCAATCACTGCTTCCTTTACCGACTCCATCCGTTCGGCATTCTGCTGAAGTGCTTCTGCCACAGCTTCCACATACATACGAATTTCTGGGAAATTCACCGTTTTCAGCACCTTCCGGTCATCTGAAGATATAGAAGAGGAAGCAGTAAGCCGACTACAGATGGGTATCACCTGTTCATAGTCAGATTGCAACTTGGAAGCGACCTCCGGACTCTCCATCAAGCCTTTTTCTACGGCACGATAGGCATTCAGTGCAGCAGAAGAAGGGGAACTGGCCAACTCCCGGTTAATAGTCTCAGCGGCCCCGTCAAACCAAGCCTTCTGTTTTTTCTCGTAACGTTTACCCAGCAAACGGGAAGCGGACATACTCAGGCGAGGAAGATTGATATATACTGTCACCTCTTCGTCGGGCACAAGAAACAGCTTCAAGACCGCTTCGTTCAACCGCAATGCCGTCAAAGTTGGTTGCAACAACTCTGTTTCCAAATGAAACGAGCCATCCTGACGGACTTTAATGCTTTGCTTCCATTCCTTAGGGAAAAGACCGTCTTCATATTCCAATTCCGTGAACAATGACATTCTCGGATCATATCCTAAAATATAACCGTTTACTACAGCCTTTCCTACTGCCAGTCCAGGCTCTGGAATTTCATTGCTCCGCTCCGGCTTGTCTGTTGTAAGATAATTAGGCACATACACATAAGGTTCTTCCCGACTTAACTGGATACCAAAGATGTTCCATCCCATCTCCGGCTCGATAAAGTCCACTTCATGCACATCCGAAGGAACCGGCGAAAAAGAAAGAGTTATTTCCAAGGTTCCATTCTCTTCGATTACCTCCGGCTCAGTCACTCCATCAATGGAAATACGTTCCGCCTCACGAAGCTGTGCCATCCCTCCATCAGCCCATTTCAATGCTGCTTTTGAAGAAATGACAACCGGAGTTCCCGGCTTACCATACATCACCGCATCGACCTGAGTCTGTTCACTGGTCTGGATAATCCGTTTGAATTCTATCTCCGTCGTATTCGACAAGACGAAACCCGGACATTCCATCACCTTTCTTCTATTGGCCTGCACCTGCAAAACCATGAAGCAAACGCAAAGCAAACATATATATCTGCATATTCTTTCCATACGCAGTACCTCCCATTTTACAATAAATTCTTTACACGTTCTATCAGTTCGTTTCCAAGCTCCGTTTTTACCTTTATATGTTCCAGCACCGCTGTCACAAACGGATTGCTTTCGAACACGCCACGTACTTCTTCAAAGTCGCGCACCTTTTCCTCACTGCTTCCATCTGCCCCGAATCCGGTCATGGAAGTCAACGAGAATTCCTTCTTGGCATCTTCATACACCATTTTATCCAGTCCCACTACGGCTTCCTGCCACTGACGTACGATAGCTGCGATGTCTGCCGCTGTAATCTTATCAGCCTGCAAGCCATAGAAATCAAGCATTTTTTCATACGCCCACGTCCATTCATACGTATAATAATTGGCGTGCATCTCTGCAAAACGGTCGTGTATCTCATCCACACTGTTCAAACGGTCGCACTCAATATCCTCCATCAGGCGTTCTATCTCACTCTTCGGGGCAATCAGTCCGGAAATATCCACCCATTCTCCTGTTCCAATCGGCGTATCCGGAAGCAGACGAGCACGAATTTCTTCATCTGAAGCAAAATGAATGGCTTCCAGACGCTTGATGACAGAGTTTCCCAGAAATTTATGGATAGCAGTCTCATAAAACTTGATTCCCTTATTCAGTGCCGAATTTTTGATTTTCGCACTTTGATAAGAGTAAATCTCGGAAGTTTCCCCCGACACACGAGCCAGTTCCTTCAAAATCTGTCGGCCAGTCATCATCTTCTGAATAGTGTACGGACTCAACAAGTTATAATTAATCTGGTCCAAACGGTTCGGGTCTTTCCGCTGGTCACGTTTAGGCCACTTCTGCGCATCACGAATTGTACCTACACTCCGCAAATTGACACCCGGCACCAGATAAGTTGTATTCTTTTCCTCTATCAAATAAGAAAAAGGCAGATTCGAAGTATCCGGATGAGTGACATGACGTCCCATCACCAGTGAGAAGGCACCAATACGGGCGGGCCACAGGATATAAGAATCAGAAGTGGTCTTAGCACCTCGTTCCAATGCCCCCTGATGAATCGGCCCTAACTTATACATGTGGTTACTCTGGTTAGAGCCTGAACCTGCATTCATGAACGAGAACATGCCGGCAATAAGCAATGTAGACTTATGGTGCGTTACGGTAAAAGGTCCGGCAAAAATGGCACAAGCCTCTCCATTTTCCTCCTGACAATTACTGAAGAACAATGAATCAGAAGCCGAATAGGTATGTCCCAAATGACAAGCCTGCCCCACGAAACAACGTGTAAGCATCGTGCCATCTTCTACGTGTGAGCCACTTGAGATGATAAAATCATCACAAATCACTCCGTAACCGATATGCACCGGTGCATGCTCATTACTATTGATGCTTCCATTCTTCAAACGGCCGGCACCCTCAATCTGACAATAATCTCCAATCCGTACATTCTTGATGTAACCGGCATTCACTATCATTACATGACTCCCGATAGTACCCGTATCTGACGCATGTGACTCTGCATAAGACTCAATAATCTTCCGCATTTTCTCAATCAGTACCGGGCGATGACGATAAAGAGCCATGATATAAGCCTGATGAGCAGAAAGACGGTCATGAATAATCACCTCACGTCCGCCAGTCTCATTCAAAACTGAGACTTCTACTCCATTCCCAAAACGGCTATGGCAATCCACCAGGATGATATCTACATTCTCGATAAAGGTATCATGCCCTATTTCATAGTTGGCAATGTAATTCTTTACATTCTCAATGTAGCAGTTGTCACCCACCGTTACATTGTGCAAGGTTGCATAATATACACCAGAATGTTTGGCCATTCCACCAGCCAAAGTAAACTCTTTTTCAAAAACGCCCAGTCGCACTTTTCCCGAAAAACGGGTGTGATGAATATAATCCGTATGAAAATCATCGGCCACTTCTACACCACTCCAATCGGAAGCTATACAGTGCTGCGCCTCCAGTCGTGCGATTTCTTCTTTTGTCAGTAAACGATAGTGTTGTGTCATATTTTCTTGTAGTTATTCTTCGTCGTATGTCTGATATAGAAAATCATTGTAAGGATACTTCTGCACATGCAGTTCCTTTACCTTTTTATATAATAAATCACGGAACTGATCAATGTTGGTCTTCTCACGTGCGGAAATAAAGATACAATTATCATTTAGTTTCGCCATCCAGGTATGCATCAGTTCCTCCAGCGTGATATTTTCTTTCGTCTTCGGAGTAAGGTCATCCTCGGCCTTTTCTACATACGTATAGGCATCTACCTTATTAAATACAATCATACTCGGCTTTCCACCTGCACCCAAATCGGCAATTGTTTTCTCTACCACCTGAATCTGTTCCTCAAAATCCGGATGTGAAATATCTACCACGTGTACCAGCAAATCCGCTTCACGTACCTCATCCAGCGTAGATTTAAACGAATCGACCAAGTCAGTCGGCAATTTCCGGATAAATCCTACCGTATCCGAAAGCAAGAAAGGCAAGTTTTCGATAATGACTTTACGCACGGTGGTATCGAGCGTAGCAAACAATTTGTTTTCCGCAAAGACCTCACTCTTGGCCAGCAGGTTCATCAACGTCGATTTACCCACGTTGGTATATCCCACCAATGCCACACGAATCATGCGTCCACGGTTCTTGCGCTGAGTAGACTTCTGCGTATCAATTTCTGCCAGACGCTGTTTCAGCAGAGCCATACGATTCAAGATGATACGACGGTCCATTTCCAACTGAGTTTCACCCGGACCACGCAAACCTACAGAGCCTTTACCACCTCCGGCACCGGAACCACCACCCTGACGTTCCAAGTGCGTCCATAAACGCTGCAAACGCGGAAGCATATACTTATACTGCGCCAGTTCCACCTGCGTCTTGGCATTGGCTGTCTGTGCACGCATCGCAAAAATATCAAGAATCAGTGAAGTACGGTCCAGAATCTTCACTTTCAGTTCATTCTCAATGTTACGGATTTGCTTGGCCGAAAGTTCATCATCGAAAATCACCATCCCGATTTCCGTCTCTTCACTCTCGTTCTGCAACTCCAGGTATTCTTTCACCTCCTGCAACTTACCTTTACCCACGTAAGTCACCGAGTTCGGCGTATCCAGTTTCTGTGTAAAACGTTTTACTACCTCTGCCCCAGCCGTCTCAGCGAGGAAAGCCAGCTCATCCAAATATTCATTGGTCTTACGTTCATTCTGAGTCTGAGTTATCAAACCTACCAGCACAGCTTTTTCTGTCTGTGCTTCTGATATTACAAATTCTTTCATTCAGTATAAATCTAAATTCTATAGAGCGCAAATATAAATAAAAAAAGCGCATCTCATTACAGATACGCTCTTTTTACTTCTTCCTTATTTATTCAAATCCGGATTCATCAATTCTTCGCTTTGTGGAATCGGCCAAACATATCCGCTACTTTGCGGAGTAATCTGTGTTTTCCGTTCAAAGTTAGCTCCGCGACGCAACACATCAATGCCTCGCATCGCCTCACCGATAAACTCCAGACGACGTTCGTTATAAACCGCCATCTTCAAATCTTCACCAGACAAATGATCAATATCCAACTGATTGCTTGTCTCCGGTAATGAACGGAATCTCACCTGTTTCAGACATTCTCTGGCAAGTTTCTCATTTTCAGTTCCACCCAGATTTACATAACACTCAGCCAAGTTCAACAACGTTTCCGCATAACGGAAAATCGGTGCCCAATCCAGTTTCTGTGCAGCATCCGTAAACTTCAGCAACTGATTTTTTTCGTTCTTCATCTGCACACGGGCATCATCAGCTGAATTGTAATTCGGCTTGCCCATGATACCGTTCTCCACGTCTACCCACAAAATCGTATTCTTAGCGTAATAATATTCTGCCAATCCTTGCTGGGTATTCGGGCGGTTTGTTTCCTTCATTGGCAAAGAGAATATGGTTTCATCCGTATAATAAGGAGCCTTGAACATATCTCCAAACTTCGGAGTCAGTTCGTAGCCTGTCACCAGCTTACCTGCTTTTACCGCCTCTGTCCAGTTATTCATGGACATATACGCGCGCATCTTCAACATATTGGCAGCCGCCTGTGTAGCACGAGTTACAGTCGGTTCATCTGCTTTTGCTTTTACCGGCAACGCACTGATATTTTCCAAATCCGAAAGAATCTGTTCGTAAACCTCCTTCACTGTAGCACGTTTCAACGCATTGTGTTCACCGTTCTTTTCCGGAGTCAAACGTAAAGGCACAGATTTCGCATCCGGATTAATTACGTAGGGCGTAGCATACAGATTATTCAAATAGTAATAAGCAAATGCACGCACAAACTTTGCCTCCGCTTTATACTGCTCATACTTTTCTCCAGCAGTAGCTTTAGCACCTTCCAACTCATCCAAGAAAATATTGACACGGTTAATGGCAGCGTATGCCATGCTCCAGGTCACCGTATTTTCTGCATCTGTTTTGCCCACATTAAACTTATAAGTATTGGCCAAAGTAATCAAGTTCGGGTCAGAATTTACAATATCTTCTCCACGGTTATCAAACACCAGATAGGTTTTTCCTCCCATGAAGGAATCCGACGCATCATTTTTTATCGAACCATACAAGCCTAATACAGCTGCTTCCAAACGATTTGCATCATTATAAATATCTCCCGGCTCAATGTACAAAGGTGGTTCCTGATCCAAGAAACTGCTACTGCAACTACTCAACGTGGTTCCAGCCATCAATATAGCATATACAATATATTTTTTCATTCGAATCTGCTTTTAAAAATTCAACAATTAAAACGCCAAGTTTACACCAAATGTGTATGTACGTGCCTGTGGCAAAGTATTTTTATCCGTACCCGGAGCCAGAGTAGCATTGGTCGTATTCGACATCACCTCCGGATCCATACCCGAATAGCCCGTAATTACGAACAAGTTCTGCACCTGTGCATATACGCGCAACTTGCTGATACCGATGGCACTCGCCCAGTTCTTCGTATTGAAGGTATAACCCAATGAGATATTCTTCAAACGCAAATAGTCACCTTTTTCCACCCACTCGCTGATAGGCATGGCCGAACCATTAGAATAGTTATCGCCATACACTGGTTTCGGGAACATGGCATTCTTTCTTTCCGGAGTCCAGTAATTCTGAAGTACCTCCTTCGAGTTATTCCAGTAACGCATGTCACTTACCGTCGCCTTCGTACCATTATAAATATAGTTTCCACCTGAGAACTGGAAGAACAAAGACAAGTCAAAATTCTTGTAAGAGAAGTTATTACTCCATCCACCATACCATGTCGGCAGTGTATTTCCGCAAATCACCGGTTTCAAGCTGCCCTCATAAGGCGTACCATCTTCAAGCATCCATTTTGCTTTCGAGGCATGATTATACAGCACACGTTCTCCATTCTCTCCATAGAACACACGGAACCCGGTTTCCGGATCTACTCCACCTGTCGGTGTCAGATACAACTGACCGATAGACTTGCCAGGTACTGTGATATTTGTAATTTCCAATCCAGTGGCATCACCTTTGATAATATTATCCAGACCGTTAGCCAGAGATACAACCTTATTACGAGTAGTCGTAATATTAAAACTTGTATTCCATTTGAATGCACCGTCACGCAAAATATCCGCAGAAATCGTCAACTCTATACCTGAGTTCGTCATCTTTCCGGCGTTGGTTGTCAGGATATTTCCAGGAAGACCTTTCGAAGGAGCCTGTGGCACATCCAGAATCAAGTCTGAAGATTTCGTATAGAAATAATCAAAATCAATATCGATACGATCAAGCACACGTGCACTGAAACCTACGTCATACTTTTCTGAAGATTCCCATTTCAAATTCGGGTCGGCAATCTTACTTAAACGATAACTTCCCTGAGAACCGTAATAGTAAGGAGAATAATACGAACGTGAGGCATAGTCATCGATATTCGTATTACCTACCACACCATAGCTACCCTTGATCTTAAAGTCTTCAATCACATGCTTGAGCGGTTCAAAGAAAGCTTCTTCCGACACACGCCATGCCGCTGAAACACCTCCAAAGTTACCCCAGCGATTATCCTTGCTCAATGCAGAAAGGCCATCACGACGGAAATTGATAGAGAACATGTATTTCGATGCAAAGTCATAGTTGATACGTCCAAAATACGAAACCATAGAGCTCTTGGAAATACTACCCGAAGCTGTGGCATTGGCAAAAGTTCCCTGGAAGTTCGTAAACTTATCATCCTGCAATTCTGTACGAGAAGCATCCCATTCATTGTAGCTGCTTTCAGTAGCTTCCATACCCACCAGGAAATTGAAATGATGACGATTAGCCGTAAAATCATACGTTGCCGTATTCGTCCAGGTCCAGATACTGCTATGCACTGCCGCATTGAACGCATACCCGCCTTTATTTACTCCATCTCCATGATTAGGTGACCAGAAACGAGAGTTTTCGATACGTGCATCGTCAATATTATACTGGGTTTTCAATGTAAGACCTTTCACAGGAGTAACTTCTGCAAAGAAACTGCTCAAAATACGGTTTACATCCACGTTGGTCTTATTACCCAATTCCACCAATGCCACCGGATTCGAAAATGTATTCATTACCGCATTAGGTCCATAACCCAACACACCTAACGAATGTTCATAATAACCTTTGCCATTTTCATCATAGATAGGTATATTCGGAGAGTTAGCCAGCGCCATACGCGGGAAACCACCTACTGCAAAGTTTGAACCGTTACGTGCCGCATCCACCTGCGATGTAGAACTTACGTTCACGCTCGAGTTCATACCAATCTTCAGCCAGTCTGTTACGTTAGCCACAATGTTAGCCTTACCGCCCAGACGTTTATAGTTATCGCCCACTACAATACCTTTCTGCGTATTGTAATTAGCCGACATATAATATTTCACTTTTTCCGTTCCACCACTTACGGCTACAGTCTGGTCTTGTGTAAACCCATTCTGAAAAATAGCATCTGCCCAGTTAGAGTCTACTCCCGGCATCAAGTTAAATGCCTTATCACCATAAGCAGGATTAGCGATGAATGTCTTATCCATAGCAGCCAGTTCAGCTGCTACATCTGTTCCGTATGCATTACGAACCGCCATATTCTTGAAGTCTACATACTCCTGTGCATTCATCATATCAATGAACTTCGTCCGGTTGGAGAAACCGACAGAAGCATCATACGTTACTTTTGCTTTTCCGCTGCTTCCCTGCTTGGTAGTAATCAGCACGACCCCGTTTGCCGCACGTGAACCATACAAAGCTGCTGCCGCCGCATCCTTCAACACGTCAATAGAAAGAATATCAGCCGGATTAATGTCAGCCAACGCATTGGCATTACCCAATCCTCCGCCCAAATCACCCGACTGAATCGGCATTCCATCCACTACGTACAAAGGAGAAGTACCCGAAGTAATCGAGTTTACACCACGAATATGTACCACAGGAGCCTGACCTACTCCTCCTGAAGGAGTCGTTACATTCAAACCAGAGGCACGTCCCTGCATCATCTGGTCCAAGCTTGTATTAGGCACGTCCTTTAACACATCGTTGCGGATTGAAGCTACTGAAGCTGTCACCGTACGTGCGCTCTGCGTACCATACGCCACAACCACCACTTCTTCCAAAGCCTGTGCATCCGATTTCAACACTACATTCACCACCGGTTTTACAGCCACTTCCTGGCTCTGCAAACCGATAAAAGAAACCACTAAAGTTTTTGCCGAAGCCGGCACACCAGAAATTGTAAAGTTTCCATCAATGTCGGTCACTGTCCCTACAGTAGTACCTTTTACCAACACCGATGCGCCCACTACCGGCAATCCGTCTTCTTCCGACATCACATTACCGGTCACTTGAGAAACTTGGGCGTTTGACAGACCAATCCCTATCAGAAGAATGGCCATGAACAACGTCATTCTTTGTTTCATAAAATCTCTCTTTTAATTTAGTTAAGTTAGTCTAATACATTTATCACAAACGGGGCGCGAATGTAAGAAAATAAAGAGAAATTATAAAACAGCGGGCAATTTTACACTAAAATTTATTTATAAGGAGTAAAACGATATCAAAATAGATAAACAGATGGTTTTTAAGAACTTGCTTTCACTTCTTCAACCGCATAAAAAGTGAATACAAATAGAATAAAATTGCAATTATTTTGTATTATTAAGAAGTTCATTCTAACAAAAAGACCAGTTTTTAAGTGAATAAGACGAAAAAAGAGGTACATCCACACAGGACATACCTCTTTTATTATTTCAGCTATAATAACGATTATTCAGCAGAAGCTTTTACGAATTTCACTTCAAATTTAGCTTTATATTGAGTATTACCTTCTACTGGTACAGTATCATCTTCTGTTGAAAGCAGATATTTTTTATCAGCTTTCTCATCAAATGCATAAAGTTCATATGTTACCTGATAAGTCACGTTGTCCGTTTTAGCCTCAGCAGTTGCTGCTTCCACGTTAATACCTACCAAGTCCATACAGATAGGATACTCCTTCTCTTCAGCAAATTTCTGAGTCATTCCTGTAGCCAATTTTGTTGTATTGACTTTCAGAGAAATTTCATTATTAGCCAGGTAATCAGTTGTTAAGAATTGAGGATTTTTATGATCCTTATCTACCACAAACTGAATGTGGTCTTCTCCAGCTGCCTTCGACTTACCAATAGTAGCAAAGAAACTAGAGATACGCACCAAAGAATTCTTAGTATAATCAGGTGATGGTTTTTCTTCGTCTACCTCAAAATCTTTTGCAATTTCTACTGCAGCTAAAGCTCCTTCTTTATCAAATGTACCAGCATATTCATCCTTCACCATTGTAGATGCCAATGAGTCACTCTTCCAAGTATAATCAATCACCATAGAATAGATTGCATCTGTATAACCTGCACCATACAAATGATCTTTCACTCCGTCTGCAACCTGCAACTTCAAAGAATATGTCTTCTGAAGCTCTACTACGCTTTGATTGAAAGTAACAGTTATCGGGCTACTAACCTGTTTCTCAGCATCAAACATAAACTGATTATCAGACAAAGAGAAAAAGTTATCTGGATCTGTTGCCTTAACCGGTACATTTACAGCTTCAGAAAAAGAAGCTCTATTCAACACAATCTTAAAAGATGTTTGCCCCGGTGACAACTGTTCAGAAACTGCACTGCTTTCAAAATAAGCTCCAATTGCATCCGCATCTGCTTCCGGGCTTGCCACTTCCGTATCTTCATAATCGCCGCATCCTACCATCATTACGGCCGGAGTCATCAACAGTCCGAAAAAGAATTTATTTAATTTCATAATACTCTTAGTTTTTAACTTTAATCTAACTTATTATTCTTCCACAGGTTTTGGTAATGTCCATGCAGGGCTATCAGCAGGAGTCAATGCTTTGTTAGCCTGAAGTTCTGCTTCCGGTATACGCCATAACAGAATGTCATCAGTCGGTGCAATGTTGAAGATACATTCTGCATTCGGGAAACCACATCCACGACGATCCACTCCCTTGTTCAGACGCATTACATCAAACCAGATTACTCCTTCACCCCAAAGTTCAATACGACGCTGGAAATAAACAGCTTCCTGAGGATTAGAAGCATAGTCAGTCAAATAAGCCTGCACTCCGCTTTCCAAACGGTTGTTAAGCAATTCCTTGAAATATTTTTCACCTTCAGCGCGGTTTCCAGCTTCGGCGTATGCCTCTGCAGCAATCAGATACATTTCCTCAATACGCATCAGTACAATGTCGTTAGCATTGATAGTAGTACCTACTACATCATTATACGGACCAAATTTTACCTGAGTATAAGGTTTATAACCCTGCTTAGCAACAAAAGCAGCCTGTTCTTCTGTCAAGAAGTCTTCCTGAGCTTCAGCTGCTGCATCCAGCCACCATGATTTACGAATATCTTTATCGTTGATTCCGTTATATAACTCCAAGCTAATCTGACGGCCACCTGAATAGTTTGCATATCCATAGTTCAAAGAACCCATGTGAGAAGGCCAGTTACAGATACCCGTATCTACCACGTCATCCGTTTCGCTGACAATGATACCCCACATCCAGTTCACCTCATCTACACTCCAGAATGTCGGTTTACCTACCGCAGTACGAGAAGCGATAGCAATACCTTCGCTCTTCGCAGCTTTGATGGCATTTGCAGCATCATCGGCAGCTTTAGCGTATTCATGCATTGACAGATACATACGTGCACGAAGTCCGTATGCTACTGACAGACTGATATAACGCTTGTCAGCACGTTTTACCTTTCCTTTTTCTGCATTAGTCAGCAAATCAATAGCATTGTTCAAGTCTGATTCAATCTGTGTATACACGTCTTTTACAGACGAACGTTTACAACCATTCACAGAAGCATCTGCCGAATTCTTTTCTGTAATCAACGGTACACAAGGTTTGTCCTCATTACCTTTGTAGTTAAACTGATACAGCTGTGCCATTACCCAATAAGAGAATGCACGTGCAGCCAGTCCCTGTCCCAGATAGAATTGTTCATTGGCGTCTTCTGTTTTTTCGTCAATGCTTCCTACTACATTGTTGGCAGCAAAAACGATAGAATACAAATCATTCCATACCATCTGTCCTTCCAAGGAAGTATTTTCACGGTCTTCAAATGTCAAGTCATATCCAGTCCAGTTATAACCGTTGTTATCACTTATTACGTCTTCTGTATTAGAGTCCAGACACAACATGACAGTAGGATAACCAATATCATTATGACGTTCAGCTCCCAATGCACTTGAGTTAGGGAAAGCCTGGTTGAAAGTAGAGAAAATCGCATTTACCTTTGCCACTCCACGTTCAGGATTCAGTGTAGAAACGGTCTCCTTCTGAGAGTCTGTCACGATTCCTCCATCGGGCAATGTATCCATATCCTGGCAACCAGTCACAGCCAGTGAAGATACAAGCAATGAAGCAAAAATATATTTTGTTTTCATATCTGTTTCTTATTTATATTTTAATTAAAATGTAAGGCTGATACCTCCAGAAATTGTACGGATGGCAGTATAAAGTGATGTAGTAGCACTTGTATAGCTCTGACGTGGGTCAAGACCCTTACGTGCAGAAAGCAATCCTACATTGTCAGCAGTGAAATATACACGCAGTTTTTCCAGCATCATCTTGCGAACCAAGTTAGACGGAAGTGTATAACCAATAGTGATATTATTTACACTCAGGTAGTTAGAACTTGCAAGCCAGCGAGTTGAAGTAGAGTTTGTATATTTATCCTGCGCATTCAGACGAGGTACATCCGTATATTTATTTTCCGGAGTCCATGCATTGTAAATATCCTTGTGCCAGTTCTGTCCGTCACCTTTTCCAGCCATCATGAAACGATAACCTGAGTCATAAATCTGACCACCCAACTGATAAGACAACTGAATGGAAGCATCAAAACCGTAAACCTGTACAGAAGTACCCAAACCACCGTATACCTTCGGCATCAAGTTGTCTGTGGCTACCTTATTTGTAGTCTGAGCTAATGCATAATTGTCTGTTTTATACAACTCACCCTTGTCATCTTTTGCCCAATACTGAGCCAAACCTGTTTCTGGATCTACGCCAGCATAATCTACCAAATACATACGGTACATTGATTCCCCTTCTTCGTAAATGTAGTTTCCATCAATCAATTGACCATCCAAGTCCGGATGCAACTTATTAATCTTATTCTTGATAAAGGTTGCATTCAGGTTTACATCCCAAGTAAAGTTTTTCTGGTTGAAAATCAAGTAAGTCAAATCCAATTCAAAACCAGAGTTAGTCATAGAACCTACGTTCATCGGAATAGAAGTATAACCCACACTTCCGGCAACCGGTTTGTTGTAAAGCATATCGCTTGACTTACGACCGAAGTATTCAGCCGATCCGTTCAAACGGTTATTGAACAAGGCAAAATCAATACCTACGTTATAAGAAGTTGAAGTTTCCCAAGTCAAATCGCGATTACCCTTTGCAATCATCGTACCGTCAGAGAACACACCGTCTGCACCAGTCATGTTATACTGGTCCATCCATGGATAATAGTTCTTGCTTGTACCACCCACTGTATATCCACCAGCAAACAAGATATCATCGTTACCCTGCTGACCGAAAGAAGCCTTCAGTTTCAACATGTTAATCCAAGTGATATCCTTCATGAAATCTTCACGTGTAATCATCCAAGCCACACTTGCAGCCCAGAAGTCACCCCAACGATTTTCAGGAGCAAAACGAGAAGAAGCATCACGACGGTAAGATACGTTACCAAAGTATTTGTCATCATAAGAATAATTTACACGACCAAAGAAACCTTCAGTAGCATAAGTCAATTTCATACCACTGGCAGTCTTCTTATCGATTGTATTGCTGATATAGAAGCTTTCCGGGTCATACAGATTCTGACCTGAACCAGTCAATTCTGTATATTGGTATGAATAACCATCATAACCGGCAGTAATATCAAAATGATGTACATCTTTCACTGCAAACTGATAGTTCGCTACATACTGCTGGTCAAAACCGAAAGTACGCATAGCAGCCTGATAAGCATTACCTCCATAAGAAGCACTCTGACCCATATATGCGTTACCCAAATCATTGTAACGTGTATTGTCGATATTCATACCAAAGCGTGCGCTGATGGTCAGACCTTTAATCGGAGTCAATTCAGCAAACCAGTTTGCATTCAGCACGTCAGCCAAATATTCAGTCTTATTATAAATAAGGTCACCTGCCGGATTGGCAATAGACATAAAGGCACGTGATGAAGGACTGCTTACGCCATCACCATAATCATACACCTTACGACCATTCAGTGTCATAATCTGCTTGTCAGCTCCACGTACATACATCGGATAAACCGGAGCAATGTTATTAGCAATATAGAAAGCATTACCGGAAGATGATGTATTATTCTGATCGCCCGGATAGTTACTCTTTGAGTTTACATAGTTCATGTTGGCACCCACTTTCAACCAGTCTGTTACCTTGTAGTCACCCTTCAAACGACCGCTGAAACGGGTCAAGCCAGAGCCTTCAATTACACCCTGATCATCCAAATAGCCGAAAGCCATGTAGAAAGTAGACTTATCGTTACCGCCAGACACATTCAAGTTATATTCCTGACGAAGAGATGTTCTAAATGTTTCATCAGCCCAGTTATCCGGAGTATAATAATATCCATATTCATCTGTATAGCCCAATGTAGCATTCGGGTTCAGCAAACCGTTGCTACCAATCAGCAACTGACCTTCAGGTACTGTATAAATCTGATAACCTACACCACCATTTCCAGCAGAAAGCAAAGTATTGTTTGCAGCTACATTGGCAGCCTGCGGAGTCATGCCATTGGTCTGTACATAACCATTATAGATAGCTTCGTAAGCTTTTTCCAGATAATTCTTTGAACTTGTCAGCACATCGTAGTTCTTTACTCCACGAGAGTTGGCACCCCATTTTGCATCGAAGTTTACACGTGCCTTACCAGAAGTACCTTTTTTAGTAGTAATCATAATGATACCGTTTGCACCACGCGCACCATACAACGCTGTAGAGGCCGCATCTTTCAACACTGTCATCGATTCAACATCTGCAGAGTTAATAGAAGACAAGTCACCATCATAAGGCACACCATCAACTACATACAACGGATCTGTTCCGGCATTGATTGATCCGACACCACGGATACGTACTTTCGCATCTTCACCCGGCTGACCGTTATTGCTCAAAATCTGCACACCAGCTACAGCTCCAGCTAACGCATTTGAAACGTTTGATACCTGACGTTTCTCAATCTTATCAGCTTTCATCACTGCTGCAGAACCTGTAAATGACCCTTTGGTAGAAGTACCATACGCAGTTACCACAACTTCATCAAGTACCTCAGCATCAGACTTCAACACCACTTTTACGATAGGCTTAATCTTCACTTCCTGCGACTGCATTCCGATGAAAGAAATGACCAAAGTTCCGGCGGAACTTGGCACATTAGTCAACGTAAAATTACCATCAATGTCGGTAACAGTACCTACTGTAGTACCTTTTACCAATACTGATGCGCCCACTACAGGTAAACCATCCTCTTCAGAAGTAACATTACCTGTTACCTTTGAGATTTGAGCGTTTACCAGACCAATACCTATCATCAGGCAGGTCATTAACAGCATCAATTTTCTTTTCATAAAAATCTCTCTTAAAGTTTAACTTTACATTAATAAAAATTCATTCACTCTAACAGGACGCAAAAGTAGTAATATCTTTTTAAATATTTATACCATTTTCAATAAAATTCCCCCAAAAGCTTGCTTTTTAACACTTATACCTGCCACTTTCATGCAAAAGTATGTTTTTATAAAGTAAATGATATGCATTTCTTGTATCTGGGATTTATCATCGAATCAAAATAATGAATCCTTTTTGCTAGATACTTGTTAGTTTTAATTTAGCTAAAATAGACGTTATATAAGTAATAAACTTCTTCTTATTGCATATTATCTGCATATTTTCTTAAAAACAACATAGTATGAACAAGATTTATTTCAGATTGGTCTACAATCGTAAAAAGAAGTTAAACAAATCAGGTAAGGCTCTTATTCAAGTGGAAGCTTACAGAAATCGTAAAAAGGTTTACATTTCGACAGGAATATATGTCAATCCAAAGCAATGGGATAACCATCATAGTAGAATTATCCAACATCCGCATTCTGAAGAATTAAACCGAATGTTAGAAGAATTTATTTTAGATTTTTCTCGGTTTGACTTAACCGATTGAGAAATAAACTTTTAGCGAATTATTTGAGAAATAGAAGTAACGATTTAGCAACTGTGCGAATTTCAGCGTTTTGCGTTGCTATGCTGTCAAA
>OGGN01000025.1_pt1 | contig 56943 bp, 43 predicted proteins | sample 1571271 | NCBI WGS metagenome assembly OGGN01 (sample SAMEA2582070, study PRJEB24529) | metagenome | biome: Human gut stool | place: China | collected 2011 | reverse complement strand
CGAAGGGCATTTATAGTTACTAATCAGTAATTTTACCTTTTTCAATTCTTTCAATTTGAATACAGGAGCCTCTACCCCTTCAGGATACTTCATGTGAGAATAGGTACGAAAATATTCCAGACACGCATCTTTCCACCATACCGCATCATTCGCCTGAATATCCAGCCGTTTAGCCACCGCCTGAAAACGCTCCTCATCCACATACGGTTTCATCTGGTTCCACACTTTCTGGAACTCACGCACTTTATCAACGCCTTGCTGATATTTATAACACAATTCATCCCAAAGAGTACGTCCAGACTTTAATGAATGATTCCAGTCTACATGATGAAACCACAACAAAAATTCTTCCGGACATAGCTCCAATGAATTGAATACGTGGGCTAAAGAGTCTGGATACTGAGACACCGCATCACTTCCAGAACGGCTCCGGTCAAATCCCAAACCTTTTTTGTCTGCCTGATGATAATACGACGGCAACCAATCTGCACGAGCACCCGATACCTCACACCAGGGTTCCGGTCCGTAATGATGACTCCAGGCAAAAATATGATGTAATCCTAACGGCATCATGTAATCTACCACCGCCTCCCGACTATCCATCATGACTTGCGTCATGGGCTCTACGAATTTAGGGTCGGACGTAAAAGTCTGTGCCAGCCACTCTTTAGCTATTTCTTCAGAAGAAAGCAAAGGATTCCATGCCAACCGGCCATACGCATACCAGTTAGCCTGCGCAAAATCATGTCCGCACCAGTTGGTATCATCACCTATATTGGCCACTCCAGCCACCCCTTTTAAAGAAGCAGGAGACACATACCGATAAAACTCCTTCCACATAGTAGCCAGGTAAGCCAGATGATTGGAATGCCCTAGATACTCCTGTGTAATCTGAAATTCAGTCATCAACGGGGTGTGGGGCATTGCACCAAACAACGGACTGTAAGGTTCTCTCGGCTGGAAGTCAATCGGACCGTTTTTCACCTGCACAATCACATTATCTAAAAACTTCCCATCCAAAGGTTTAAACTCCAGATAAGCCTGTTTGGCTCTGTCAGCATCCGACGGACTGTACACAAACGCACGCCACATCACAATTCCCCCATAAGGTTTCAGGGCCTTTGCCATCATATTCGCTCCTTCGGCATGCGTACGCCCGTAATCGCACGGACCAGGCTGTCCTTCTGAATTAGCCTTGACCAGGAAACCTCCAAAATCAGGAATAAGACTGTAAATCTCATGAACCTTCTTCTTCCACCACTCAGCCACCTCCTCATTCAACGGGTCGGCTGTAGACAATCCTCCCAACTGCATGGGAGAAGCGAAGTTGACCGAAAGATAGACTTTTATTCCGTACGGCCGGAAAAAATCCGCAAGCACGCGTACCTTTTCAAGGTATTCGTTGGAAAGTATTTTAACCGAAGCGTTGACGTTGTTAAGTACTGTCCCGTTGATACCAACCGAAGCATTGGCCCGGGCATATTCCTGATAACGTGCCGACACAGTATCTGAAAGTTCGTCCCACTGCCACAAGGATTTACCGGCATATCCACGCTCTATCGTGCCATCCAGATTATCCCAATGATTCAGTACACGTACATCGAAGGCTGGTTCTTCTGCAATATCCAGACGGGTACAATCTTCCCCTTCTGCCTGCAAACGTAAAAGATGATAGGCCGCATAAAGCAAGCCCTGTTCAGTAGTAGAGCCAAGCACTATCTTTTCATCGGAAGTACGTATGGTGTACCCTTCCTTCCCCAGCTTACGATGAGCTTCATCAGCAAACAGTTGTAGTTCAACCGTCTTTCCACGCCATAAAGAAGCCAGTTCCTCACGAGCTATGGCAATGGTAGGAGAAGAAATTGAACAACAGACAGACGCCTTTTCACAAGACGCCTGTCGCAACCAGAGTTTACTTCCATCTTCCGCAAATAAGGTCAGTCCGAAAGACAAAAGACATATACCCAACAAGTACTTTTTATTCATCCGCACTTCCTTTTATGGTCTGAATCTTACCCTCTTCATCGTATTCCAATTCAACCACTTTTAAACTGCGAAGCCAGGTCTTTCCACCTGAAGGAACACAATCATGATGGAAAAGATACCACTTTCCTTTATATTCTGCAATAGAGTGATGGGTAGTCCATCCTACTACCGGAGTCAGAATTACGCCCTGATATGTAAACGGTCCATAAGGATTGTCGCCTACCGCATAACACAACAGATGAGTATCGCCCGTAGAATAAGAGAAATAATATTTACCTTTATATTTATGCATCCACGAAGCTTCAAAGAAACGATGCGGATCGCCTGCAAACAAAGGTTTGCCATCTTCTCCCAATACGATGACCGGACGGGGCTCTTCTGCAAACTCCAACATATTATCCGATAATTTTACTACCCGACTGGGCAAAGCCGGCTCATTATCAGCCGGGAGACACGGATTTTCAATGGCTTTGTTATCACGGTAACGCTGCAACTGTCCTCCCCAGATTCCGCCAAAATACATGTAGTAGCTTCCGTCATCATCGCAGAAAACTGCCGCATCAATGCTGTAGCTTCCACGAATCGGATCGGGCTGAGGAATAAACGGACCTTCCGGTTTATCGCTAATGGCTACCCCCATACGGAAAATATCATTCCGGTCTTTCAATGGAAAATACAAGTAATATTTTCCATCCTTGCAGGCAATGTCACAGTCCCACAGCTGGCGTCCGGCCCAAGGTATATCAGCAACCTTCAAAGCCACTCCATGATCGACAATTTCACCCTGCATCACGTCATCCGTTGACAATACATGATAATCATTCATATCAAAATGGTCACCGTTGTCATTTTCAGGAATACCTGATTCACGGTCGTGTGAAGGATAAATATACAAACGTCCGTTAAATACATGTACTGACGGATCTGCCATATAGTCGGCAGGAAACAAATATCTTTCTTCCTTTTTCATTTTTATATTGATTTACGAGACTCTCACTGAAAGCGTCTCCTGTTAAACGTTATTTCTGTGCAATAGCTGTCGTATCCGACTGCTCATCCATCATTTTCTGTATAAATTCCTTAGGCTGATAGTTCCGGTCAAAAAGCAACGGATAGTCTCTTCTTCCACGAATCGGGAAATCATTCTTCCACGAATCACTATCTGTAACTCCCCATGCCGTTACACGGGTCACAATATCGGCATGCTTTTCAAAAAGCTGGAAGAACTGCTGCATTCTTTTATTCCAGGCCTGGCTGACAGAATCAGGGAGTTCCTGCGGATAAGGATTCAATGTTTTCTTAAACGCAACCGTATCCGAGATGTTGGCACTGCGAAGTGCAGTAGGCAGCGCACTCATATCCCATTCTGTAATCATCACCTTGACACCAGCTGAAGCAAAAGCAAGCATACTTTCTTCAAATTTCTGGATGTCGGGGTAATCCATTCCCATGTGTCCTTGCATGCCCACAGCATCAATACGCAATCCTTTTTCCTTCAATGAACGGACAAGCTTCACAACTCCTTCCCGACGGCCCTGTACGTCCATACCATAATCATTATAATAAAGTTCGGCATCCGGGTCAGCCTCGTGCGCATACTGGAAGGCCAGTGGAATAAACTCTTCTCCCAGGATTTCATAAAATTTACTTTTACGATAAGAGCCGTCTTCCACAATAGCTTCATTCACCACATCCCAGCCTTTCACCTTTCCTTTATATCGTCCGACAACGGTCTGGATATGCGTTTTCATACGCTGCTTCAACTTTTCAGGAGAAACATTCTGGCCTTTTTCATCTACGCAGAACCAGTCCGGAAGCTGAGAATGCCAAACCAGGCAATGTCCTATCACCGTCATTCCATTATCTATTCCAAACTGCACAAAGCGGTCGGCATCCTCAAAATGGAACTCTCCCTCTTTAGGCTGAATCTCCTCACACTTCATGCAGTTTTCTGCCACAATGGAATTAAAATGCTGTTTCACAATCTTCACTGCTGAAGTATCAGCACCAGACGACTGATGTACATTCAGCGCTACTCCCATTAAAAACTTGTCTCCTACAACCTCTTTCAAAGATTTCTCTGATACAACCGTATCAGAAACCTTACTTCCGCACCCCATAACAAACAGGCTGCACAGCATCCATGATGCAATGTGTTTGTTCTTCATATATTCTTTCCTTGATTAATAGTCACTTTTACTTCTTCGGGCAGTTAATTCTGCCTGCATTTTCTCATTGTATTCTTTACTGATAGGATAGAAACATAATGCCACCACACCAACAAAAAAGAATGCGGCTGGAATCAGACTTGATGAAAGAATGATGCCATGAACGGCTGTATCACTTTGAGCTATATCCGCTCCAGAAACATAACCAAATCCCGACAGCAAGAAGCCCAATACAGCTCCTCCAATACCTAATCCGGCTTTCAGGGCAAACACCACTCCTGAAAAGATAAATCCCGTAGCACGACGGTAGTTGATATATTCCGAATGGTCGGCTACATCGGCAATCATAGCCCAAAGCAAAGGAACCGTTGGTGCATAGGCCAAGCTCTTCAAGAAGTTCAATACGAACATCATTTCAATATCGTATTTTGAAGGGAAATAGAACAAAGCCGTGAAAATAGCCGTCAGTGCAAGACATACGATAAACGTACGCTTCTTGCCATATTTGTTGGCTAAAAATTCTGATAAACAAATTACGCCGAAAAACTGAACCAAGGCTCCCACCATATTAAATACGCCAAAGCCCACTTCGTATGCTTTGTCCGGAGAAGTTACAATCAACCCGAAAGCATCAAGTATATGATACCCGACTGAAGTTCCACCGTCAGTGGCTACCAACCCGATATTATCCAGGAAAGTAAACAAAGCTGCCTTATCCACATAGTTTTCAAAATAATAGTTCATGGCACTTCCCCACATAGCCAGTGTGATGAACACAAAAAGAGTCAAGACAAACATGGCACGCCAGGGCACACTGCTTAATACATCTTTTATATCCTGACGGGTATCATTTTTCTGATTGGCAGGCGGAGTAATACGTTCTTTTGCCGAGAAAAATACAATTACCAAAAACAAGAAACCTACGGCAGCAAACAAGGATATGGTACAGAGCCAACCATGTGCCTTGTCACTACCTTCCGAGAACTTGCTGACCAACGGTAAGGTAAGCCCTTGTACCACAAACTGTGCAATCGTAGAAAAGACGAAACGCACAGAGGTAATACTGGTACGTTCTTTAATATCTGACGACATGACTCCTCCCAATGAAGAATAAGGTGTATTATTAAAAGAATACATCGTCATCAGCAAGGTGTATGAAATTGTAGCATACAATGCTACCAGTCCTTTTTCTTCAATACCCGGATTGTAAAAGGCCAGTACATAGAACACCATGAAAGGAAGGGCAGTCCATAATACCCATGGACGATATTTTCCCCATTTCGTCTGAGTCCGGTCAGACAAAATACCGACAGTGGGATCTACAAACGCATCTACAATACGTGCTACCAACATGACGGTTCCTGCAATTGCTCCTTCCAGCCCAAACACATCCGTATAGAATTTGGTCTGGTAAATCATCATCATCTGGAATACCAGATTTGCGGAACAGTCTCCTAATCCATAGCCCACCTTTTCGGCCATGGATACTTTCTGATTCTGAATCTTACTCATATCTGTTTATTATTTTTCATTCTGTATTACTGCTTCCACCAGACGGGTAGCAGCTGTTTTTTTATCCAAAGGGTGAATGTCATTCCATTCTCCCGTATCACTATTCTTTATCAGTGTAACGTGTGCATTCTCACGGGCCGTTTTCGCCTGCTGATTTCTCAACTCAGCCCATGCTGCTCTTCCCGGATCATCTGGTGCCAGGAAATCAGCTAATTCAATGATATAGAAAGAAAGAGTTTCATCTTTGAAAAGTGTTTTCCAGTCGGCTATCAATGCACTGAGCAAAGAAGAATATTCGCTCCAACGGCCCACATTTGACTCTCCCTGGTACCAAACCACTCCTTTGAACGTATAATGACGTAATGGATAAATCATACCATTATACAAGCCAACAGGAGTGTAATGAAAGGCTGTAGAAGAAGGAGAAGGGGGCATCACCGTACCTATTTTGTGCTTCCATCCCCCTTCCAGATTTACTTCTTTCCCGTCACAAATCAACTTATAAGGCTTTTCCTTTACAAAAGAAGGACGTCCTCCATAACTAAACAACCGTACAGTAAGTTGATTTTTTCCCTTCTTCAACAATTTGGAAGGTACTTTATAAATACGAGGAGGATACTGATAGGAAACAGTGCCGACGAAATGTCCGTTTACAAACACAGAGTCTGCATCCACAATGCATCCTAAACGTAAAACGGCTTCTTTTCCACTCCAGTCCTCTGGTACAAAAAAGTCCTTCCTGAACCAATGCACTCCGTTCAAAGGACGGCCATTACGAATGGCCCAGTTATCTGAAAACATATCTACCTTTTCCCAATCCGAATCATCATAATCCTCCGCATACCAGGGTGTCACACCATGAAGTCCTGCATCAGACTTATACAATACTTTATTCCATGCTTGTTGATGCAGCCTTTCAGTTTCTGTTATCCGAGAAACTAATTCTGTATCCTCATACAAGGCCTTCTGATGTACATACTCCGGAAAGTTTTGCAATCCTTTTTCACTAACCCAAGCTTCTACCGGAGTACCTCCCCAACTTGCATTAATAATACCTACCGGCACATTAGTCTTTTCTTCCAGCAACCGGGAAAAGAAATAACATATCGCAGAAAAATCTTTTACATTTTCGGTCGTCATCGGACGCCAGGTTACAGGACGAATATCTTCTTTCTGTTGAGAAAAATCATACGAATAAGGAACTTTCACATATCGAACAGAAGTATTTTCATATCCTTCTATCTCATCTGCATATTTATCCATTACCCGATTAACCGGAAGTTCCATATTAGACTGACCCGAACATAAAAAGACATCTCCAACGAGAATATCATTTAAAACAATATCGTTAATTGTCATAGAGTAAGGTCCTCCGGCTTTCATAGCAGGCAATGTTACAGTCCATTTCCCATTCTCATCTGCCGTTACCTTATATTGCTTCTTCTGAAACTTTACACAAACCTTCTCAGCCGGATCAGCCGTTCCCCATATTGTTAACGGAGCATTTCGCTGCAACACCATACCGTCTGATACCAGCACCGGTAAAACCACCTTTGCAAAAGCTCCAAAATCACAAGAAGCAAGCAAGGTCAAGCCCAATAAAAGTCTTCCAAGAATAAAATGTGTTTTCATATACTTAACTTTGTATTTTTCATTGATTTTTACCGTAACAAAAATACGGAAAGGCTATTAATACCAACTTTCTGTAGGATACCAAGCTTCCATTCTGGGTTACATCACTCTTCCCAATTGTAACAAAAAGCATATCTATACGTTACATCATCTTCACAACAAGAAAGCTAACTTACTTATACATAAGTGATTTAAGTACTTCATCACTATAAAAGGCTTCAATCTCAATTCCTACGATTTTTATTGAGAAATAGAAAAAAAGAATTTACTTTGCATCACTAACCATACGTACTTTTTCAACAGAATCACCCATTAGAGAAATAACCAAGTATAAACTTATGATACAGATAATGAAAAACAAAACTTTTATCATCATCATCTTTCTGTGTTTTCTCCCCCTTTTATGTAAAGGACAGTTTTGTAAGTTATATTCAACTCATGGAGATATATCCAGCAGTATGATTAACCACATATATCAAGATTCCAAAGGATATATATGGGTATCTACAGAAGACGGATTAAATAAATACGATGGTGCCAAATTTGTTAACTACAAAAATCATTTTAATGATTCTACTTCGTTACTAGGGAATCATGTATACAAAACATTTCAAGACAGCAAAGGTTATCTATACGTACTCTCGACCAAAGGACTTCAATTTTATGATTACAAATCAGATTCTTTCATTACCATAAAAAAAACCAACTCCAGTTCCGAATACAACAACAAAAGCATCACGCAACTCAGTGACGGAAGCATATTGATAGGTACAAGTGGATATGGCATCAAAGAACTCTCGTATGATGAGAGTAAGAATATCCGAATTAAAGACTGGAATCCGTCTTTAACCGGACATAACATAAATGATATAATGGAAGACCGTAACAGAAATATTTGGATTTGTACGGAATACCATGGAGTGGTCAGAATTGACAAAAATAAAAATATTCATCACTATACAGTTGGAGCACCCTACGGAAATCAATTTATCAATTGTTGCGCAGAAGATTCAAACGGCAATATATATGTGGGTACAAGCGGACGAGGAGTCTTTGCTTACAATCAGGCTGATAATGCTTTCCATCAAATATTTCATTCTAATTTTCCCATTAAAGTTCTTAAACAAAATGAGAACCTCATGCTGATTGGTATTGACGGAGAAGGAATCGTAGCTTATGACATTTTAAAGAAATCCATAGCCGATACAGATTTTTACATCGATAATATAAATATCAAGAAAAGCAAGGTACATTCTTTACTGACAGATAGCAGCAACAATCTTTGGATTGGTATCTACCAGAAAGGAGTAGCATTTATTCCTTCACAAGCTAATATGTTCAGCTATATAGGAAACTTTTCTTCTCTCCGAAATTATATAGGAAGCAACTGCATTACAGCTTTATGTAAAACGACAGATAAAAGCAAACTAATCGTAGGCACAGATAATGATGGTATTTATTTATTAGACAAAAACTATAACTTTCTCCAGCATCTTAGTCAAGATGAAAACCCTGATGTTCCTCCTACCGTTATGTGCCTCTTTGAGGATTCCAACAAAAAAGTATGGATAGGCTCCTATCTTAGTGGAATATCTTTATTTGATTCACAAACAAACAGGCTTTCAAAAATTTCATTGCAAAATAATGAAGGTAATGAAATAAAAAAAGTATACAGTTTCGTGGAAGACCCTCATAAGAGATTGTGGATCGGCACAATGGGAACTGGCCTTTATTATGCAGATTTACCAGGTTCATCAGACTCTTATCAGCACATAAAAGTACATCAGGTGCTATCTGAAAAGACAATAAACCAATGGATTAATACTTTATTGTATATTCCTGATGGACGATTATATGTAGGAACTTATGATGGCATCAAATGCATAGATACACAAAACCTTAAAGTGACAGGTAATGAAAAGGCCCTAATAGGCTTAAGTATAAATACCATTGCACAAGGTCCGGACAACCATATATGGGTAGGAACACCGGAAGGCATTTATGTGATGGATTATAAATTGAATATAATTGAGAAATTGACCACTCACAATGGACTTCCCAATAATCTGATTTCATCAATTATTACGGATAAGAACAAGGATTTATGGGTAAGTACCAGCCAGGGAATTGCCAAATATAATTCCCACAGCAAATCGTTTATTCCTTTTTTTGCATCAGACGGATTGTATAATAATGAATTCTCAAGAAATGCCTATTGCATATCTCCCGACGGAAAGATTCTGTTTGGGGGGACCAATGGTATTGTCTTTTTTAACCCGAATGACATTGAAACCCAAAAGTTTCAAAGCAATATAAGAATTACCGGCTTCTATCTGCATGATAAAGCTGTCAACGAAATGACCCAATCTGGACGTTATCATGTGATAGATAACGATATATTCCATACCAAAGAAATCAATCTGTCCCACTATGACAATTCGTTTTATATAGAATTCGCTACAGAGAATTTTATTTCCCCACAAAACTATTTATACTCCATGAATAATGGAACCTGGAACTCTTTGCCTAAAGGAAACTCTCGCGTTTCCTTCAGCAACCTACCTGTAGGGAAATATGAATTTAAAGTGAAAGCTATCAATGGCACTTCTGAATCTAAAATAAAGACAGTGGTCATTAATATACATCCGGCATGGTACAATTCCGGTCTGGCATGGGTTATCTATACATTAATCATTATCAGTATAATAGCCATCTTTGTACACCAAGCTAAAGAAAAATACAGAGTAAGACAGGAGATGCTGAGACACAAGCATTTAGAGGAAATCAATGAAAGTAAGCTACAGTTCTTCATCAATATTTCTCACGAAATCAGAACCCCGATGTCTTTAATCATCAGTCCATTACAGAAATTAATCTCTACAGATAATGACAGCGAAAGACAGAAAAGCTACTCTTTAATAGAGCGTAACGCACAAAGAATCTTAAACCTGATTAACCAACTGATGGATATCAGAAAGATAGACAAGAACCAGATGAAACTGAGCTTCACAGAAGTAGATTTAATCGGCTTTATCAATGATATAAAAAACACGTTTGCATATCAAGCAGCTGCTAAAGGAGCTAAATTAAATATTATAACCCAAATGGAGAGCCTGAAAATATGGCTGGACCCTAACAACTTTGATAAAGTAATTTTTAATTTACTCTCAAACTCTTTCAAACATATCCAGAATGAAGGAGAAATCAACATCTATATAAACTCCGTCAATGACTCTTCAAATATTTATCCATTGAACAACTATGCAGAAATCATTATCGAAGACAATGGCACCGGCATAAAGGAAAGTGAGATGGAACGTATTTTTGAAAGATTCTACCAGATAAGCGATGACCGATCACGAAGTAAAGGAACCGGAATCGGACTCCATCTATCTATGTCGCTCGTAAAAATGCATCATGGCACTATCACCGTCAAAAACAATGAAAACAAGCCCGGATGCAGTTTTACCATCCATGTGCCATTAGGATGCAGCCATCTCTCAACAGAAGAATTAAGTCAGAATACGAATCAACACGTTTCAGAACAATCATCCATGGAGGATCAGCCGCTGCAACATATTCCGGCTCCTATTGAAGGAGATGAAAATAGCGAAGAGGGAACTAAAAAAGTCACCAGAAAAAAGCATTCCATACTGATAGTGGAGGATGAAGATGAAATACGAAATTATCTGATTACTGAATTAGGTAATCATTTCCGTGTATCCAGCTGTAGTAACGGAAAGGAAGCACTTGAGTTCATCAGGCAGCACATGCCCGATCTGGTTCTCAGCGATATCATGATGCCCGAAATAAACGGCATCACATTACTACGGAAATTAAAACAGAACATCAAGACCAATCATATTCCTATTATTCTTCTTACCGCCAAAAACAGTGAGAAGGATTACATAGAGGGACTTTCTTTAGGAGCTGATGCCTATATAGCCAAGCCGTTCAACCTGGATATTTTAATAACCACCATTGAAAATCTAATTAAAAACAGAGAAATATTACGTAACAATTTTAGTGGGAAACAAGAACAAGATGCCAATATTGAAGTCGCACAACCTCAATCTGCAGACGAAAAACTGATGCAGAAGGTTTTGAAGGCAATCAATAAGAACCTGAACAATCCTGACTTGAATGCGGAAATGATTGCAGCAGAAGTGGGTATAAGTCGTGTACATCTATACAGAAAACTGAAAGAACTGACTAACCAGTCTACCCGGGATTTCATCAGAAACATCAGACTGAAACAAGCAGAAATCCTGCTGAAATCAGAAAAGAATTACAACATGTCTGAAATAGCTCAATTGGTAGGTTTCAACAATACGACCTACTTCTCTAACGCGTTTAAAGAATTGTATGGCGTATCCCCCAGCAAATACATGGAACGCTGCAAGGAAAAAGAAAACGAAGAAAAGGAAGAAGCATAACAAAAAAGAGCCGAGAAGAATAAAAACTCCCGGCTCTTCCATACATAATGAAGACTGTTTGCTACAAAAACTCAATGGCTCAGTTTCCAGTAATCAAAGTAAGCCAGATTTCTCGTAGCCTTTCCCTTAAAGATAAAATACAAGTCGTGCACGCCAGTTACCTGTGGAATCTGCTTTTCAACAAGTTTCCAACGGTCACTTCCTCCTGTACGTGGCACCTTCAGTTCTGCCAGTACCTGCCCTTCCAGTCCGTCAAGACGTACCTCCATGACAATATCAGCATTGTGGGTCGTAGACAGGCGCGCCAGGATACGAGAGGGAGCCTTTTCTCCGAAATCGACATCGCGTACCCTTGTATAAGAGCCGTTTCTCAAAGCCGTCACAAAGACTCCCACCTGTGAGTTATAGTCACTTTTCATTCTTTTTGACCAGGCTATAGTCTCCGCTTCTACCTTCCGGTACGGACAAAGAGGCTTCAAGCCTTTTTCAACTCCTTCCTTCACCATTTTCACGGGATTGACTTTTCCATCACGCCCGAAATCCATTTCTCTAACACATACAGAACGGGTAAATCCGCTACCACCTGGAAGCGATGCGTCATGATAGAACAAATAGGTCTTACCCCTGAAATCTACTATTCCCGGATGGTTAGTAAAGCTTCCTCCTTCCTTCGCCATTACAGTTCCTCCGTATTTCCATGGCCCTTCCGGACTGTCAGAAGTTGCATACGCCAGATGTTCCGGAATAGGGCCTCCTGCATAAAAAAGATAATATACTCCCTTGCGCTTATATAGCCACGGAGCCTCTTCATATAGCGTAGCACGTTTCGGGTTTCCTTCTCTGCGCCCAAACGATTCCGGCTTCATTGGTACCGCATGTATTTCTCCCTCATAAGAAATCATATCCTTATTCAACTTCACGTAAAAGCAATTCGGATTTCCCCAATAAAGATAAGCCTGTCCGTCGTCATCGATAAATACCGTAGGGTCGATGTTTCCAAAATCAGCCTGCACTAAAGGAGTACCCAGCGGATCATAAAAAGGTCCGTAAGGACTGTCGGCTACAGCCACACCGATAGCACTTTCCCCCTTGCGGTCTGTCACAGGCACATACATATAAAACTTTCCATCGCGCTCAATACACTGGGCAGCCCACGCATCTCCTCTGGCCCATTCAAAGGTCTTGAATGACAAAGGAGTGGGATGTTCGGTCCAGTTCACCATATCATCCGTGGAATAAAGTTTCCAGTCATTCATGGTAAACCAAGTAGAATCATCCTCATCGTGACTGGTGTAAAGATACAGTTTGTCATTGTACACCAACGGAGCCGGATCGGCAGTATAAGCAGTCTGAACGATTGGATTCTGCGCATGCAATCCCCAACAGGAGAACAAAGCTGTTCCCAATGCTACATTCCGCCATTGACAAGTAAATTTGATAGACGTCAATAATCTATACTTATTTAAATTATTTTTTTTCATATATACTCTTTATTACAACATTTCACTTCAAAATATTTTCAATTCCATATTTCACATTTTGTATTTTAAATTTTAGGAAAGAAGAGAACTTAATTTATTTATCTACATGTTTATACTCAAAGGAATCAATATCCACAAAACCTCCCAGCGTCTTGGTAGCATAATTGAACAAAGCAAATTTAGTTCCCATGAAGAAACGACGATAATCAAAAATCATTTTAAAATCGGTTCCAATTTTTTTCCAATTCTTATTGTCGTAACTATAATAAAATGAAGCTATATCATTATTCAAACTGAAATCTCCATCTAAACGAAGGTATATCACATCCGATGTTAACTCTACTTTTTGCACTTCATTACAGTCTATACTTATCACCGCCTTGTTTATATCATCCAACTTAACACTTTCTGTCTTCATGGTCAAAAATTTCTGGTTACCTTTACAAGTAACAGCCAAAATACCTGCATCGCTATTAAAGGCACTCAATCCGGCTACATCTCCATCTTTCATTCCTGAAAGGTCCATACAAACTACTCCCGAGCACTCAGGTCCTTCCATACGCTGGGTCAGCGTGTTCGGAGCCACGAACAAATTATCGACTATTCTTCCGGTTTTTAAGCGCAAATACCCTTTACGTTCCTTCAATGACCAGCAGTCATTCATCGGGTTATGATTCCACTGCCAGTTCAATTTCAGCTTCTTATCTTTGAAATCGTCACTCACCACCAGTCCTTTAGCAGCATACCCCTGAACAGGTTTACGCATCGTGGCCGGCACATGCCCGTTTTCATCACCCAACATCGGCCAGCCATCTATCCAACGGCAAGGCATCAGGGTCAATACACGGCCCACCCCATTTCGGTCCTGAAAAATAACTCCATACCAGTTTCCTTTTCCATCGTCAACTATCGTGCCTTGTGCCACGTAAGGAAAACCGTCAAAAGCATCTTCCAAAATCACTTTTTTCTCATAAGGACCGGTAATCTTGTCTGCGCGGTAGCACACTTGTCTGCGCTTTCCCCCCTTGGGCCATGAAATCATCAGCAAATAATACTTGCCCTCGTGCTTAATGACCCTGCTTCCTTCCAACAAGGCATTTTCTTCTTCATCTCGCTCGAATACTTTCATTTTCACCCCTCCAGGCATCACCCCACTTAAATCTGGCTTAAGCTCACGCAACTGCCCGGTACCATAAAATACATAGGCCTTTCCGTCGTCGTCAAAAAACAAGGATGCATCATGAAAATGAGGGATACGCGACAAGAGTTTCCAACCTTTCCGAGGATTGGAAGTAGTGTACACATATCCTTTATAAGGAGTATCATTCGGAGAAAAATAAGCATAATACGTGCCGTTGTGGTAACGTAAAGAAGTCGCCCACTGACCGCGCCCGTACATGGTACTTTCTTTTAAATCATAAGCAGGTTTTCCATCCAGGCGGTCATACAGGTAACTTATCACTTCCCAGTTGACCAAATCTTTAGAATGCATAACCGGTGCTCCAGGAACCAGATGCATGGTGGTGCTCACCATATAAAAATCATCGCCTACACGTATCACATCCGGATCAGGCACATCTGCCCAAATTACAGGATTAGAAAAAGTCCCATCCCCATTATCCCCTGTTTGTGCACAAGCCAAGTCCGGGTACAAGCCTCCCATGGCTACAAACAGGCAAGCTAACAAAAAGCATTTTTTCATATTCTATTATTTATTAAATGTTCCTGAAACAAAAGGCAGACACCTGTATAAAGCAGAATGCCAATATTCCCAATCGTGTCCGCCGTCTCTTACCCTAAACTGACATGGTATTCCCGCTTTGCGCATGGCCTGAAAGAACTCGATATTTCGGTCAAGCAAGAAATCGTCATCCCCACAATCCACAAACCATCTCACTGATTTCAGTGCCTGAATCGTACCTGCATCTGCATCCGTCACACGCTTGATACAGCTCCGTTCTATCACAGTTTGTGTCAAAATAGCCAGCTTGCTGTCCGGATTATCAAAACGGGCTGCTCCTTCTTCCGGAATTGACATCAGCGCACTCATCGCATACACCGAAGCAAACTTATCTGCATGCCACAACCCATAGCCGGTAGCTCCTCCGCCTCCCATGGATAATCCGGCTACTGCACGATTCTCTTTATTCCCAATAACGTGATATTTATTTTCTACATAAGGCAGAAATTCTTCAAAAAAGAAATCTTCATAAAGCCAGCCAGTCATATTAAAGAAACCATTCCATACTTCCTTGTAAATATCACCACCAGCATCAGGCATCACAATAATCATCTCACGAGCTTCCTGTGAATATATCAAACGGTCGGCCACCTCCTGCACATGTCCGCGCCATACCCAGTCTTGATTAGTTTGCGACATTCCATGAAAAAGATAAAGTACTGGATATTTTTTCCCCGGAACTTCTCCATAAGATGGAGGAAGATACACCGAGCATGTTCTTTCTGCATTTAACTTTTTACTAAAGATTGTATCATTTACGACTCTGCTACGCGAAAATAACGATACGGGTATAAAGCATAAAACCCATAAAGCAATAAAAAAAGAATGTTTATCCATAGGCTTAAAATTTAATCCATACAAAAATACGCACCAAGCATACAAATTACAATAAATTACGTTACCAGGACTTTCGTTCACGTTACACATAAGCGATATTGCATTTACAAAACGTACATTTTACATATACTCTTATTACATTCCCATTTATATCAAACTAATAAACAAGCAATTACATAAACACGTATCCTATCGGAAAGAAAACAGTATCTCGTAACATAGAATAAAAGATATGCAACATGCCGTCACACATACCCCACACAAAACAAGTAAATTTGCCAATGAAAGATTACATAAATACTTCATTTAACCAACACAATCATTCAATTATTTACAACTAATTATTTAATCATGAAAAATCAATTTAAATTACTCACATTGGGAACACTAAGCCTCATCGCTGCCTCGTGTGGAAACAAGGTAACGATGCCCGATCCGGGTACTCCAGTGTTCACACAATTCACCTACACGGGGAAAGATGCAGTATATGAAAAGAACCCGCTGACAGAAGGAGAATTTTATAATCCTATACTACAGGGATGTTACCCGGACCCCAGCATCTGCAAGAAAGGAACCGACTATTACCTGGTATGCTCCTCTTTTGCCATCAACCCCGGAGTACCCATTTTCCATTCTACGGATTTAGTAAACTGGAAACAGATAGGACATGTGCTCGACCGCCCTTCACAGTTAAAGGTAGAAGATTCTGGAATCAGTGCTGGTATTTACGCTCCGACTATCCGATATAATTCCTACAATGATACCTTCTATATGATTACAACTCAGTTCTCAGGGGGAATGGGAAACATGATTGTGAAAACCAAAGACCCGATGAAAGGCTGGAGCGATCCTATCAAATTGAATTTTGAAGGCATTGACCCCGACATCTTCTTTGATGACAACGGCAAGGCATACGTCACTCACAACGATGCCCCCGAAAAACCATTATACGAAGGACACAGAGTAATTAAAGTTTGGGAATACGACCTAGAAAAAGACCAGATTATTCCGGGTACAGACAAAGTTGTAGTGAACGGAGGAGTAGATTTGTCTAAAAAGCCTATCTGGATAGAGGCGCCACATCTTTACAAAAAAGATGGAAAATACTACCTGATGTGTGCAGAAGGTGGTACCGGAGGCTGGCACAGTGAAGTAATCTTTATCAGTGACAATCCTCAAGGTCCTTTCAAGCCTGCTCCAGAGAATCCGATCCTCTCACAGAGACATCTGCCGGCTGAACGTCCGTTTAAAGTAGACTGGGCTGGGCATGCCGATTTGGTAGAAGGTCTCGACGGACAATACTATGGGGTATTTCTTGCCATCCGCCCGAATGAGGAAAACAGAGTAAATACCGGACGGGAAACCTTTATATTACCTGTAGACTGGAGTGGCACTTTCCCTGTATTCAAAGGCGGTCTGGAGCCTATTCAGCCTAAACTGGTTATGCCACAAGGTGTGAAGAATGAAACCGGAAAGAACGGATATTTCCCCAACGGAAACTTTACATTTACAGAAACTTTCACCGGAAGTTCACTTGATTACCGCTGGGTAGGAGTCAGAGGGGCCAGAGAAGGATTCATTTCTACTACTGCAGAAGGGCTAACAATTACACCTTACGAAACCAATATCAAGGCAGCTCTTCCTACTTCCACATTGTTCTATCGCCAGCAGCACCTCAATTTCACGGCTACAACTACCCTGAAATATGTTCCCCGTACAGAAAAAGACCTCGCTGGAATCACTTGTTATCAAAGCGAAAAATTCAACTATGTATTTGGGGTTACGAAAAAAGCAGAAGATAGCTATATCGTACTGCAACGTACTGAAAAGGGAGAATCTTCAACCATTGCCAGCGAAAAAATTGAAGGAAACACTCCAATCAGTTTGCGTGTCACAGCCGAAGGCGATAAATACACATTCAGCTACTCTGTAAAAGATAATAACTACCAAACCGTAGGAGGAACCGTTTCCGGAGATATTCTTTCTACCAACGTAGCCGGTGGATTTACCGGTGCAATGATTGGTTTGTATGCTACCACTTCCAACGATGCGGAAGCTTTATAAGTTGCTTCTCACTTATATCTAAATAAAAAGTCTGTCATTACATCCTCTTGGAAAAATGACAGACTTTTTATTTAAGACTCTCTCAACTACTGATCATTGAGGAAAAATAATCTGATAACGACCACTTAAGTGCATAAACGCAAACAAACGAAGTAACCCATCATAATATTTATCCAGATAGCCGTCTTCATAAGGTTCGTGTTTTGCTTCCCACAGCTGTTTGACAAACTCTTCGCATTTCACATCCGTACAAACCAACGACACCGCCGCAGCTGTGGCCACAAGCCCCAATGAATGACGCAATTGCTTATATTCACCCGCCTGCAAGACTTCCTTCACCGGACTTCCATCTACATTATACTGGTCTTTAAAATCATAAAGTCCCCGGCCATACAGAAAATTCTGTATTTTATTTCCATACTCCTGCTGCCATTCTCTGTCTGCACATGCCCAAGAATAATCCAGAGCAATATTCATAGGCACCCGCCATGAATCAAAACGGAAGGCATCTCCTATTATCCCATCTGAATGCAACAAAGAACCGTCATAGTTATTATAATCAGGATTTAAGCCAGTCACCGGATGAATACTCTTATGCAGGTACTCACGACTTCTCTCGGCACACTCCCTCCAAAAACGGCTCCTTCCATCATAAGCCCATCTGGCCCACACTTCATAAAAAGCAGGCAAATGATAAGAAGGATCAGTAAATTTCGCACCGAAGTGGGTCGGAGTAAATGTAATCAGCTGATGTTCTATATTTATAAATGGGGTTACCGCATTTTTTCCAACCTTTTTCATCGAACAATCTAAAATATTTTGCGCTTCAGCTAAATAATTTATGCCAGATTCATTTCCCCATCTGTTCGACGCAAAAATAAGTGAAGTCACATAATACAGCTCACCATCAGAAGCAGGTCCTTCGGAATTACGAGTACCGTCCGTCTGACAACTCCAGGCAAAATAACCTTCAAACATGCCTTTCTGGTGCTGCATATACTTCTTACACCATCGCCACAAGCGGTCGAATATATCCTTCCGGTCAAACTGCACGGCAATCATCATTCCATAAGACATACCTTCTGTACGCACATCATGATTCTTCAAGTCACTAATATAAGCCATGGAATCACCGACCTCAAAATAGACTTTATTGGCCCCATAAAATACATCATTAAACACTTCTTCCAGTTTCGCATCTATTTCGGCCTGAGAATAACCCATTTCGGCAAAAAAGTTTCTATACTTATGCGTTTCAAAAGCACCCGCTGACCATGGAACAGCATCAAAACCTATCCAGTCAATTTCCACGGAAGCCCCCTTCTGCAGAGAGACCCGTATATCGCAGACTCCCACCGGAGCCTTTTCCACACATGCCTTTACCACACACCAGTCTTTGCCTGCAGGAATCTTTACAGTAACTATATCTTCATCATCCGCTACAATTTTCACCACCCCACCTTTATCCGAATTCACACGCATTTTCACTTCTTGCACAGGCTGAGAACCAAAGTCCACACGATTGTACTGAACCCACGATTTTATTTTTTCCAACCGGCACTTCCAACCTTCGAACTTATTTTCATCATTGACAAAAGAAACAGAGGCTCCTTTTTTACTGATTGCGCTATACCGGTCTATCTGTATTTTCATACGCGCATCCGTAATCCCGACTCCGCGTAAAGTAGGATTTACTTTCACAATCGTTCCATCAGAATTAAAGGTTAAGGAATCAATACGAACAGAACGCCGCTTATCAGCTTCAGGAGAAAAGTCATTATGATGATAAAAAAGATACCACTGTCCATCATATTCCACTATTGAATGATGATTTGTCCAACATCCAGTGGGAGATTCATCCATAATAATACCTTTAAATTCAAATGGGCCTGAAGGTGAATTTCCCATCGCGTATGCCAATGTCTCCGTCTTATCCTTCACCCAGGGAAAAGTAAGGTAATACTTTCCGTTTCTTTCAAATGCAAACGGGCCTTCCTTAAATCCCTCAGGAAGCCCTTCTATCAAAACTGGAGCAGAAGCCAACTCCTTCATATTATCTTTCAACTTTGCCATACGCAGACCATTCCCAGCCCAATAAATATATGCACTTCCCTGTTTATCAATCAACACACACGGATCAATTCCCTGTATGCCTTCTATGGGCTTCCAGTCTGGCATGAATGGTCCGTAAGGAGTATCCGACACTGCAACTCCCACGGAAAAGCCTTTCATATTTTTAGGTTTTGCAGGAAAATAAAAATAATATTTTCCATTCTTGTACACACAGTCTGGAGCCCACATGGAATAGGACTCTGAATCCACCCATGGGACACTGTTTTGTGAAAGAATTACCCCATGGTCTGTCCAATCTACCAGATTTTGAGAGGAATATACATGATAATCCTCCATACAAAACCAGTCTTTAAGACGCTCAACCGGACTTTTTATGTCATGTGACGGATACAAATAAATTTTCCCATCAAACACACGGGCTGTAGGGTCAGCCGTAAAAGAATGACTAATAATAGGATTTTGTGAATAGGTCTTTAGAATAACCAAAAACAATGTCACTATACCCCAATATAGATGCCTCATAAATATAGTATTAGGTTATAAGTAAAAAATAAGAAAAAGAAGCTACCCCGATACAGAGCAGCTCCTTTCTCCTTTCTCAAAACATGTCACGATTAATTAGCGGAGTTTCCATGCATATTCGTATTGGTAGAAAGTTCCGTAGAAGGTATCGGTACACGCAAGTGACGTGAGTAATCAAACACTTGAGTACCGGTCAAGTTAGTCTGTTCCACCTGAAGCGCATTTTTATTTTTCAAGTTATCGAGCACAATACTCTGGTCCGGATCATTCGGATTATTGTACCATCTCATCAGGTTAAAGAACCGCCAGCCTTCCCAATATAACTCTACAGAATATTCATGTTTCAACGCACGACGCAGAGAATTGATTTCCATCCCTTTACAGATAATCGTCCCATCTTTTCCCTTCACTTCTCCTACAGTCGGATGATCAGCGATAAGCTCATCTACATCAGGTAAAGCATTAAAACTCAAGTAAGGCTTGCCTTTGTCGGCCAATGTATTGTTTTCGGTCACCGTATTGTAAGTCGCACGTTCACGCACCCGATTAATATAGTATCTTGCCTCCAGGCTATTTTCTCCTTCTGTCTCAATGCAACATTCGGCATACATCAGCAGAATATCAGCATAGCGGATAAGACGGTCGTTGATACCACTCCGCAAGTCAGCTTCATACTGGTCTTTACTGTATTTTCGACAACCAAACCATTTTCCCCTCCATTCAGCAAAAGTATCAACCTGTTTGTCTTCATCCCAATTATAGAACAGCTTATCATAACCAATCCAGATGACAGGTGCATTGACATTATCACTATTTAAATCTTTTCCCCCAAAATCACAACCATTCGGGATATACATACCATAGAATGCACGCGGATCAATGATATTCCCATCATCATCACGTTCAAACTCATTGTAGATGGCCAGCGAAGGCATGCCATTCCACCATCTTGTAGATACAGCCGAGTTGGGTGCCGTAATTTCAATAATACGCATGGTGTTCTGACCTGTGGTTACCCAACTGTTAATATCACCAGGAGCTGCCGGATTAAATCCTGCCGTTTCTCGGCTCTCACAGAATTGCACTTCAAATAATGACTCAATGTTATTTTCATTCTGATCGGTGAAATTATCTCGATAATTATACACCAAATCATATGGGCCGTCTTCAATAATCTGCCACAATACCTTCTTAGCTGCCGCCCAGTCAGCATCACCGGCTTTAGCTGTTCCATCCAAAATGGGACGTCCCATATACGTCTTTGCTAAGAAAGCAAGGGCAGAGCCTCTGGTGGCACGACCATTATCATCGGGATTGGTGTGTTGCCACGGTAACAAAGCGGCTGCATCCTTGAAGTCCTGTACCATGTTTTTGTAAATTTCACCAGGAGCGGCAGGGGGCAACAAGTAATCGCTCCCATCGGTCTTAGTAACATAGCTGCGGTCAGGAATCTCATCACCCCAAAAATATACTAAATAGAAACGGCTGAGACCGCGCAAGAAAATGGCCTCACCGCGCAAACGGTCGTACAGAGCCTTATCTTCCGTATTATTCAAATCGAAAGCCCCGTCCTGATTGATTTCCAATTTTTCAAGAGCCAGATTAGCCGCATACTGCATAGTGTACAAGTCCTGATAGGTAGCAGAAAGACTTCCTAAGTCAGCATTTGCCGTGTACATGGCAAGACGAGCCGTTTCCGGTTCACCTGCTTGCGCACCGCTCGTAAAGACATATTCATCACTACGGGCATTCAGCATGAAGGGCATCCAACGAGCCCATCCTCCCCCACGCTGTAGCATGTTATAGGCTCCATTAACCGCATAGGTCAGGTGTTCTTTCGTATTGTAATAATTCGCTTCACTGTCAGCAGAAGGATTAGTGAAATCCATGTCTGGTTGGCAAGCGGTCAAAGAAATCAGTGCTGTTCCCAGACAGATTCTCATATATTTTTTGATTCGTTTCATAATGGGTCCAATTTTTTTAATGAATGAAGTCTTTAGAAAGTCAACTGTACGCCGGCAAAAAATTCACGGTTTGCCCAGTAAGTATCTTCCCCAGAGTAATAATAAGCACCGTCCACACCACGATTCAGCGTGGAACCATTGTTCGGAACCTGTGGGTCAAACATGGAATAGCCTGTGATAGTAAACGGATTTTTCACACCCATGTACAGACGCAAGGATTCCACATGAATCTTTGAAAGCAAATTTTTGTTGAATGAATACCCCAGCGTGATACGATTACAACGGAAATAAGAACCATTTTCAATGAAGTAATCAGACGCATTAGTATGGTTACCGTTCGGGTCATTCAGTACGGCACGTGGCACGTCCGTATTCGTATTGGCAGGCAGAGTAATAGTCTCACCGCCGGCTGTGGTAAAGGTCACTTCTTCGGCACGGAAGCGATTTGTCATATCTGCCATTTGGTTTTTAGCTGCATAACCGCCCATCAGTTCGTTCTTCCAGTTGTTGTAAATCTGGTTACCAAAATCACCCTGCCACAACATAGAGAAATCAAAACCCTTATATTCAGCCGAGATGTTTAAACCGAAAGAACAGTCAGGCAAAGAAGAACCGATAAAGGTTTTGTCTTCGTCAGAAATTTTACCGTCTCCGTTCAAATCCACATATTTGATATCACCGGCCTTGGCAGATTCCTGCAAACGCTGTCCATCTTTGTTGACGTAAGCGGCAGCCTCCGCATCAGTCTGGAACAGACCATCGGTCTTGTATCCCCAGAACTGAGCAACCGGATGTCCTACCATTGTCATGGTCACATTTGCCGTATTCGTGTTACCTCCAGCCAATGATGCGTTGCTACCCAAACTAGTTACTTCGTTGCGGTAGAAAGAAAAATTAGGAGAAATGGTCAATTTCATGTCACCTATCTGCTCACGATACGTAACAGAAAGTTCAATACCCCAGTTTTTCATACTACCTACATTCATGTACATGGAGTTGATATTACCAGTAGAACGTGGTAGCTGAACAGCAAGCAGCATATCAGTAGTTTTGCGATTATAATAGTCGAATACAACACTCAGCTTGTTACTGAACATATCCATATCGAAACCAAAACCGGCATCACGGGTCGTTTCCCAAGACAAGCTAGAATTGGCAAAGTTTTCAATCAGAGGAGCAGGTGCATTAGAGGCAGTTCCGGTTCCGGCTGAGTTAGTTTGTCCATTACCAAAAGTATAATAGCGGTTATCCACCTCCACTACAGACTGGGTATCATAACGTCCTACAGCATTGGCACTACCAATCCAACCCAAAGTAGCACGTAATTTCAAATTATCCAACCAATTGGAGGTAGCTTTCTTCATCCACGGTTCCTCGCTGATTCTCCATCCCACAGAGAAAGAAGGGAAGTATCCCCAACGATTGCCATCAATAAACTTGGAAGATTCATCTGCACGGAAGTTGGCGGTAATCATGTACTTGCTGTTATAAGAATACATCACACGTGCCAGGTAAGAGAAATAAGCCTCATTATACTGCGAACCAGTAACTATCTGACTATCCGGATAGCGGGTTGCAATACCAAAACCACTGTACTCATTGCTACGTCCAAAAACACCAGTCGACCAACCATCAAACTTTTCAGAAACCATACCCAGCACACCAGACAATGAATGTACATCATTAAATGTTTTATCAAAAGTAAGCAGGTTCTCAATCACTTCGTGACCGCTTCCGCCATAGGTTAAAGTCTGCGAATTATAGGCTTGTCTACCATTAGTTGTTCCTAAATCGTATTCGGGAACGATGGAAGCATCATTATTACGGGCATACGAATAGGTATAAGTCAAGCGGTATTTCAACCAATCGAAAATTTTGAGTTCACCGAAGATACTTCCCATCGCACTGACTGAGCGATTACGGAATTCTTGGTTATGCAGATACCAAATTTGATTATGGATGTCATTACCGTCACGCCCACTATTTCCGGTCAGGAAGAACGTTCCGTCTTCGTTGTACACCGGCAGGTTCGGTGGAGTAATCAATGTATTCATCAAAGAAGCACCGTTATACCCATTGGTGCGGCTGTAATTGGCAAAAACACGTCCACCATACGTAAAGCGACCGACTGTTCCTTCTACATTGGCATAGATATTGTCCACCTTTGCATCGTTCTTGTGCATCTGATCATCGTTGTCAGTATGGGTTGCACCAATACGATAATTGGCATACTGGCCACCGCCACTAATCGAAACATCATACTTCTGGTAATTGGTATTACAGAAATATTCATCCCACCAATCTGTATTTGCCATTGGCTTACTTGGAGTAGACACACCACTCGGAACAGTTGTATTCCACGTTCCATTAGCAATTTTGGCTGCATCAGAAGAGTTATAATACAATTCGTTAACATACACACCGTAATCGTAGGCGTTCATCATGTCCACTTTCTTGGATGGAGTTCCGAAACCGGCATAAGCGTTAAAGCTGATTTTCGGTTTACCTTCCGCACCTTTTTTGGTGGTAACCACAATAACACCATTCGCACCACGAACACCATAAATAGCACATGAAGCAGCATCCTTCAACACCTGAATAGATTCAATTTCATCATCGTTGGGGATGTTCCCAGAAGCATCAATAATTCCGTCAACCACCCACAATGGGTCAGTGCTACCAGTAATAGACCCCGTACCGCGAATACGAATTTTTTCTCCTGACACATTCACACCCGCTGTGCTTCCTTGCAAAGCATCAGTGATACCTCCCGGAGATTTTAAAACTTCCTTCGGACTCAGGGTAGCAATGGCAGAAGTCAAATCTTCTTTTTTCTGTGTACCATAACCTACTACTACCACATTACCGAGTAACTGTGTATCCTCTGTCAATGTAACGGTCAAATCGGTTTTTCCCGCAACTGAAATTTCCTGCGTTTTATATCCTACAAAAGAAACTACTATAACAGAATTGGAAGGCAAATTTAAAGTAAAGCCTCCTTCAAAGTCTGTAATTGTACCATTGGTTGTACCCTTTTGAAGTACACTTGCACCTATAACAGATTCCCCAGCTCCATCTTTCACAATACCTTTTACGGTAATATTCTGTGACAAAGCCCATAAAGGAATCATACAAAACAACATGAATAGCCACATCAGGCGTAATCTAAATAAGTTTTTCATCATATTTGTATGTTTAATAGTTAATAAATTCTCATCTCATAATTTCATCTATAGTAATTTTTGCCTACGCAAAAATCTTACGAGCTAACAAAAAGTTTTGGTTAATTATCAATCTACATTATAGAGAAAGACATCTATTAATGTCATATCTCACATTGAACGATGTATCACTTAATATTCCCTCTGTTTTTCATTCTTGTGTCCATACGCATTTTTCATTTAAGATTACACATTCACAAATCATTTAACTCTTCGCAAATGTAGTTCTTAATAAATAAAAAGAATTATACCGTATTACCAACACCTATAGATTATGTTACATCATTACATCGTGTGTAACATTTTCTTTATCTCATGATACATTTAGGCTATACAACATAAAAAAAAGAGGAAAATCCTCCGATAATCCTCTTTTTTCTTAGCCCCTATATATACAAAAAAGGCGTCTTTGTGCTACTTTTTTAAACATAATGGCGCTTAACTCAAAAACGCAAGTGCGTTCGATTTTAAACGCAAGTGCGTTTCAACTAAAACGCAAGTGCATTTAAGACAAAACGCAAGTACGTTTTACATCAAACGTCCTTGCGTTTTTTGAACAATTATAAACACTATTCCGCAAGTGTTTTTCCCTTCCTGCGAGAATAGGCCAAATGTTTCGGACTGCCAATCAGCTGAGCTGTATAAATGCCGGTATGACCGGAGAAAAGGTAAGCTACCACACAAGCTATGCCTAAATAAAGACCTGGCTCTGCCCCAAAAAGTTCAATTCCCATCAGCGTACATGCAATGGGGGTATTCGTTGCTCCGGCAAACACAGCTACAAAACCAATTCCAGCCAATAGTCCCATCGGAAGGGGTACCACAGCCGACAACGCACTGCCTAAGGTGGCTCCCACAAAGAACAGAGGAGTAACTTCACCCCCCTTGAATCCAACTCCAATCGTGAAGGTCGTAAACAGAATCTTCAGCAGGAAATCATACCACATCTGCTGCTCCGAGAACGAAGCCACAATGGTAGGTACACCCAAACCGATATATTTCGTCGTTCCCATCATCCAGACAACTACAGCAATCACCAGTCCTCCTATCAACGGACGGAAAGGCGGATAGCTGATGCGTTTGGCCATTCCTGACCAAAAACCGATGGAACGTGAAAACAGCATGGCTGCCAATCCGAAAAGAATACCTGCGCCAATAGTCCACAACAAATTAGACGCATCCGGAAAAGGAACTTCAGAAACCACATAGTGCGTATGCTCCACTCCCCACGCATGACAAACCATGCTGGCCACGGCAGCCGAAAGAAAGCTCGGCAGGATAGCTTCATAACGCATACGCCCTACCACAATGACTTCCAAACCAAAAACGGCTCCCGCCAGTGGGGTACCAAACACAGAAGCAAAACCTGCACTGATACCGATAGCTACCATCAGACGATGGTCTCTGCGACGCATACGAAACAGACGGGAAAACTGGTCGGCAATAGCTCCTCCCATCTGTACACCGGTTCCTTCTCGTCCGGCAGAACCACCGAACAAATGGGTTAATACAGTTCCGATATATACTAACGGAGCCATACGGAAAGGAATAATGTCATGTGGTGAGCGAATTTCCTCAATCAGGTAATTGTTTCCCCGGGAAGCCGTTCCTGCCCAATAATGATACATCAGGCCGATAAGTAAACCAGCCACTGGCAAAAGAGCAATTATCCACAGATGATGTTCACGATACTGCGTGGCCCATTCCAGAGATACTAACAGTAAGGCAGAAGCAGAACCAATACAAGCCCCCGACAAAACTGAGAGAAAAAGCCACTTGCATAAATAAAGGAGTAACGGAAGCTGTTCAAACTTCCACCAGTAATTCTGATTTCTTAAAGTCTTCATATTTTTCTAAGTTTTCTTGTATCCATTATCTCAAGTTTTCGCAAAAACCAAAGCCCGAACTCTTTCACACAGCATGGATACAGATGTAGCCCTCCTTGCCGGTCCTAAAAAGAGACCTGCTCCGGTAGGAACTATCAGCTACTTCATTAGCGGTTTATCACAGGGAAGTCCCATTCCCTTGATTCGAAAATCGGCTGCAAAGATATAATAAAATCCACAAACATAAAAAAACTGTTCCCCGACTCTCGTCGGAGAACAGCCACAACACAAACACAAAATAAAACACGACAAAACTACTATGCAAAAATACAACTCTCTGCTTTCATTTCGGATGAAAATCTGCTGCCGTTCATTATCTATATCACATACACAAGAACCGCAAGAGCTGTATATTACATGTAACGTTCATAAAATATCTTTAGTTCAGTATTTTTTATTTTATTAAGAATTCAATTTACATGATACCTTTTTCACGGAGGTGAACCTGCCATTTCCATGCAGAACGCAAGGTATCTTCGATAGATGTTTCAGCTTTCCATCCTAATTCAGAGTTTGCATAAGAAGGATCAGCCCAAACTTTCACAATATCACCTGCACGACGAGGAGCAATCTGGTAATTCAACTTCACGCCGGTAGATTCTTCGAACTTATGAATCAGTTCCAATACAGAAAGACCACGGCCTGTACCTACATTGAATACTTCAACTTTATCTTTCTGCTTGTCTTCCAGAATACGGTTCATGGCAATTACGTGTGCCTTAGCCAAGTCTACTACGTAGATATAGTCACGAATACAAGAACCGTCAGGAGTATCATAATCATCACCGAATACGCTCAATTTTTCACGGATGCCCATTGCTGTCTGAGTAAGGAATGGAATCAGGTTCTGCGGAACGCCGTTCGGAAGTTCACCAATCAGAGCTGTTGGATGTGCACCAATCGGATTGAAATAACGCAACATCACTGCATGGATAGGAGAACCAGAAGCAACGGTATCGCGGATAATTTCTTCATTAATCTGCTTCGTATTACCGTATGGAGATTCAGCCTTCTTGATAGGAGCTTCTTCTGTTACAGGCAATACATCCGGCTGGCCGTATACCGTACAAGAAGAAGAGAAGATAATACCTTTTACTCCGTGTTTCGGCATCAGTTCCAGCAAGTTAATCAAAGAAACCAGATTGTTACGATAATACAGCAACGGTTTCTGAACAGATTCACCTACAGCCTTGCTTGCTGCAAAATGAATGATTCCCTGAATACCAGGATATTTAGCAAACACATTGTCCAGTCCTTCGTAATCAAGACAATCTACTTTTTCAAAAGCTGGGCGCACACCTGAAATCTGTTCGATGCTGTCCACTACATCAGCGCGCGAATTGGAAAGATTGTCTACAATTACCACTTCGTAACCGCTATTCTGCAATTCAACCACAGTATGAGAACCAATGTATCCGGTTCCACCTGTCACGAGAATTCTTTTTTTCATAACACTAAGGTTTATCTTATATTTAACTCCTTTATTAAAGTCATTTACTATATCTCTACAAAAGTAAAAAAAAGTATTGGAATGTCCATGTGACTCCCATTAAAAAATTAAAAAAGTGTTATTCGAAATATTCCGAATAACACTTTCTCAATATATTACTGCCTAAAAGACAGAATTAATTCAATCCAAACAGTACTGCCAGACCTTTATCTACGCCTGAGAAACCCATGAATGCCATAGCCAGCAAACCGGCTGTAACCAATGCGATACTCATTCCTCTCATGCCTTTCGGAATGTTCACCAGGCTCAACTGTTCGCGAATACCGGCAAACACAATCAGTGCCAAAGCAAATCCTAATGCAGTAGAGAAGGCATATACTACCCCAGTCAGCAAATCATAATTTTTCTGGATTACCAGGATAGTCACACCCAGGATACAGCAGTTAGTTGTAATCAAAGGCAGGAACACTCCCAGTGCCTGATACAAAGAAGGAGAAACCTTTTTCAGGATAATTTCTACCATCTGAACCAATGCGGCAATGACAAGGATAAAGGCAATGGTCTGCAAGTATCCTAATCCGAACGCGTCCAATACAAATTTCTGGATGACATAGGTCACGATGGTGGCCAGCGTCAACACGAAAGCTACCGCTGCTCCCATACCCATGGCAGTTTCCACTTTCTTGGAAACTCCCAAGAACGGACAGATACCCAAGAATTGTGACAACACTACGTTGTTCACAAAGATTGCGGTGATAAATATCAATATATATTCCATATCTTTCTATTTTTAAGGGTTATGCTTTTTTCAAGCGGTTTACAATCGCAATAAGGTATCCCAATACGATGAAAGCACCTGGAGCCAAAACGAAAATCAGCATTCCGTAATCTTCCGGCATGATGGCAATGTTAAACAATTTGCCAGTTCCCAGGAATTCACGTACACCACCCAGCAAAGTCAAGGCAATGGTAAATCCAAGCCCCATACCCAAACCGTCGAAGAAAGAAGACAAGGGGTTATTCTTAGCTGCAAATGCCTCAGCACGACCCAGCAAAATACAGTTTACCACAATCAACGGAATGAACAATCCCAATGTAGCGTACAATGCCGGTACGTATGCCTGCATCACCATCTGAAGCAAGGTTACGAACGAAGCAATTACGACCACAAAAATAGGAATACGTACCATGTCGGGCACCAGATTCTTAATCAGAGAGATTACCACGTTTGAACAAATCAGCACAAACATAGTAGCCAGTCCCATACCCATACCGTTGATGGCAGAAGAAGTTGTACCCAGGGTCGGACACATACCTAAAAGGAGTACAAACGTAGGATTTTCTTTTACAATCCCATTCATTAACACTTTAAAATTATTCATAGCCGTCCTCCTTATTTAACGGGTTCCACATTCGTTGTATCGCTCACAGCTTCTTCAGCCGATTTTTCCTGCTGAGTAGCTCCGCTGGCTCCATCTACATACTGATTTTTATAAGCTGCATATGCGTTGTTTACAGCCAGCAAGAAAGCACGTGATGTAATGGTAGAAGCCGTAATGGCATCAATCTCTCCGCCATCCTTGCTCACCGTTAAAGGAGCCTCACCCGGATTCTTTCCGGTAATATCGCCTTTGGCACCCTTCTTGAACCAATCAGCAGCCTTCGAACCCAATCCCGGAGTTTCTGCATGGCTCAAAAGAGAATAATCGATAATCTTACCTTCATTGTCAAAACCTACCAGTACGGTCAATGCTCCGCCAAAACCATTGGCAGCTGATTCTACTGCTGCTCCGATAGGCTGTCCGTTTTTAGTAGCCTTGTAAATCTTATAAGTGGCACCATTAACTTCCACGGTTTCAGGAGCATCAGCCGGATTGTTATCAAAACCGGGAACTACCACTGCAATGGCATCACTCAAAGTCTTGGCATTCGCCTGAGCAATAGGTTCTGCGGTCACATCGTTCACCCAGCCCAGCAAACCTCCGGCCACTACGGAAAATCCGGTCAGTGCCAGAGCCATATTCTTTAAAGATGATTCTAGTTTTTTCATTTCTTCACTACCTCCCCGAAACGTTTTGGTTTGCAATATGTATTAATCAACGGAGTGAATGCGTTCATGATGAAAATAGCGAACGACATACCTTCCGGATAGGCACCGAAAGTACGGATTACTACTGTCAGGAAACCGATAGCCACACCATAAATCAACATTCCTTTGTGAGTCATAGGTGAAGTCACATAATCTGTGGCCATGAAAATCGCACCCAACATCAAACCTCCGGTAAACAGATGGGCCAACGGAGAAGCATATACTGTAGGATTAGCCAAGTGCATCAGACCTGAGAATACGAATACGGTTGCCAGAATGGAAACCGGAATATGCCAGGAGATAATCTTTTTCCACAACATATACACAAGTCCTAACAATAATGCCAAGGCACTTACCTCACCGATACATCCTGGATTGTTACCCAAGAACAAAGACATAGTGTCGGGCAACTGGCTCAATGCATTTGCATCGCCATGTACCGCCATCTTCATCAAAGCCAACGGAGTAGCAGTAGTTTCCGCATCCGTATAACTGGTCAGCTGACCAACTACCGGCCATGAAGTCATCTGTACAGGGAAAGAAATCAGCAGGAAGATACGTCCCACCAAAGCCGGGTTGAACGGGTTACATCCCAATCCGCCGAAAGTCATCTTTCCGATACCGATAGCCACCAGCGCACCGATAATGATAATCCACAACGGCAGGTTAGAAGGCAGGTTGAATGCCAGCAACACACCGGTCAGGGCAGCCGAACCGTCCATGATAGTGGTACGTTCACGCTTCAATATGAATTTGGTGATAGCCCATTCGAAGAACAAGCATGCAATGACAGAAGTCAGTGTCACCACCACTGCTCCCAGACCAAACATGTAGAAAGATACAAGCAAGGCCGGTATCAGCGCAATCAATACGCCGTACATGTTTTTCTGTACACTGTCGCCACCATGTACATGCGGCGATAAGGATACTATTAATTTGTTTGCCATAAGATTCTCAAATTATTTTTTTGCATTACGTGCACGGATGATACCGCCCACCTTACCTTTACCTAAACGGATGTAATCCAACATCGGACGATGAGAAGGACATGTAAACTGGCATGAACCGCATTCGATGCACGACATAATCATTTCGTGTTCCACGCGTTCCCAGTCGCCATGAGCCGAACAAGTAGCCAGCAAGTAAGGTTCCAGTCCCATCGGACAAACGCTTACACACTTCGCACAACGGATACATGGCTGAGGTTCTGCACGGCGTGCTTCCTTATCGTTCATAATCAGCACACCAGAGCTACCTTTACAGATAGGTACTTCAGTATTTACCAAAGCCTTCCCCATCATCGGACCACCACCGATTACTTTTCCGGTATCTTCCGGCAGACCTCCGGCAGCTTCAATCAGCTGGCTCATCGGAGTTCCCATACGGGTCAGGAAGTTAGAAGGGTTCTTCAATGACTTACCTGTTACCGTTACCACACGTTCAAACAAAGGTTTGTTTTTCTGTACAGCTTCGTATACCGCATACGCAGTACCCACGTTCTGTACCACTGCACCTACATTAATAGGAATAGCAGGAGGAGCAGGTACCTGACGGCCGATAACAGCGTCAATCAACTGTTTTTCACCTCCTTGAGGATATTTCACCTTCAAAGGTACAATTTCAATACCTGGATAAGCGGCTGCCTTTTCTGTCATCAGTTTGATGGCATCCGGTTTATTATTTTCAATACCGATATAAGCTTTGTTTACTTTTGCTCCCTTCATCAGAATCTGTACACCAACCAGGATTTCATCTGCTTTTTCCAGCATCAGACGATGGTCGGCAGTCAGATAAGGTTCACATTCTACGGCATTGATGATTACACATTCTGCCTTGCATCCGGGAGGAGGAGTCAGTTTTACATGAGTAGGGAAACAAGCACCACCCATACCTACGATACCGGCATTCTTGATTTTTGCGACAATTTCTTCCGGGGTCAGGTTACATTCCTTTACCAGATCCTTGCCACGGTCGATTGTTTCTTCCCATTCATCACCTTCTACGTCAATGAAAATTGCAGGCTTGCGATAGCCGCTTGCATCAATCACGCTGTCTACCTTATTTACCTTTCCAGACACGGAAGAGAAGATAGCTGCCGATACAAAGCCTCCCGCTTCGGCAATCTTGGTCCCCACCTTTACCACATCGCCTTTCTTTACAATGGCAGTGGCAGGCGCACCAATATGCTGAGACAACGGGAACACCGCCTGCTTAGGAAGTGCAAGCGTTTCAATAGCTTTCCCGGCTGACAATTTATTTTCTGCTGGATGAACTCCACCAATTCTAAACGTCTTCACTTTTATGTTATTTAGTATTATACAATTATAAGATTAAGCCTCTGTATTCTTTGGAGCTTCGGCAGCCGGAGCTGCAGCTGGAGTTACCGTTTCAGTCTTTACAGCTTCAGGTTTTACCGGACTGGCGGTTGCAGGCTTCTCTACAGCCGGTTTTTCTGCTGCAGGAGCTTCTGCCTTCGGCTTACGAGGAGGGAAGTTCACTGCCACGATAGCCTGCTGCGGACATTCCATCTCACACTTACGGCATGACTTACATTTAGCCGGGTCGATATAGGCCAGGTTGTTTTCCAATGTAATAGCTTCAAACGGACATACCTTCACACACTTGCCGCAACCGATACAAGCTGCTGCACATGCCTTACGGGCTACAGCACCTTTATCCTTATTGACACACTGTACGTACACTCTACGGTTGTTCTTGCCTTTCGGGCGAATTTCAATGATGTTACGCGGACAAGCCTTGCTACAAGCGCCGCAAGCCGTACATTTTGATTCGTCTACTTCAGGAAGTCCTGTTTCCGGATTCATGTGAATGGCATCAAACTGACAAGCCGATACGCAGTCACCACATCCCAGACAGCCAAAGGTACAACCGGTTTCACCACCGAAAGTAGAATTGGCTACCACACAAGAACGCACCCCGTCGTACTGAGTCAGCTTCGGACGGTTGGCACATGTTCCGTTACATCTCACTACCGCAACCTTCGGTTCTGAAGCAGCTGCTTCCAGTCCCAAAATACTTGCGACCTTCTCCATTGTAGGCTGACCGCCTACCGGACACATTTTTCCCTCCAGAGAACCAGCTTTTACACAAGCAGCTGCAAAACCGGAACATCCCGGGAAACCACATCCACCGCAATTGGCCTGAGGAAGCACTTCTGCCACCTGAGCAATTCGGGGATCTTCATACACAGCAAATTTCTTAGAAGCCACGTACAAGATAACAGCTGAAATCAAGCCAATGGCACCCAGTGAAATCACTGCAACCAAAATTAAACTCATAATATAAAGTTAGTTTATTAATTATTAATTGATTCCAAAACAAACACAAAAGTACGTCTGAATTTCTCCCGGCAAAAGAAAAGTATCAGATAATAAGGTATAAGCATACACAAAGATGCGATGGAAGAAACGGCCTCATCCCCTCCCGTAAAATACATAGCGACAAAAAGAGAAACGAGCAACACCACAAAAGGGAAAACAAAAGCCCACATTACAGCTCTCATTCCCAGGGATGTCGCTCCGCTTATCATGACCTGGCTCCCTACCTGACAGGCGAGACCAGACTTATTGTATACATCTATCAGTTTCTCCTTCGATTCAGCCGCACTGCAATGCCCTTTTATGCTGCAGGCAGAACAAGCTGACGTCTGTACAATCCTCACCTTCAAGTAAGAACCGTTAATGCTTTCCACAATACCTAGATGTTTTATTTTATCAGTCATTTTTGCAAACCACACTTTACAAATGTGTGGCAAATGTACGATAAATATTGTATTGTTGGTAACGTTAACGAGGAAAATCTGCTTAAAAAAATTAAATTCGTCAGGACAAGTTCAGAAATCCGACAAATTACAGCTCTCCTACTTAATTTACGATGGTGTATCCTGCCTCCAGCAGTGCATTTCGAATAAGTGAAATGTGCTCCGCATTACGTGTTTCCATCACCAGTCTCAGGAAACAGGCTGTCACATTACTATTATTATTGTTACGTTCGTGAAGTACTGAAATGATATTTCCTCCCAGACGAGCCACAATAGTAGCTACTCCCATCAGTTCTCCGGGTTTATCATGTAAATCAAGCGTTACAGTATAAGAGCGGCCAGACATATCCAATCCACGTCCAATCACACGGCTCAGGATAGTTACATCAATATTTCCTCCGGATACCACGCAAATTGTTTTCTTCCCTGCCACCGGAACCTTATTGAACATAGCAGCTGCCACAGCAACTGCCCCCGCCCCTTCAGCAATAAGTTTCTGCTGCTCCATCAATGCTAAAATAGCGGCACAGATTTCATCTTCTGTCACAGTCACAATACCATCCACATACTTGCTACACAAATCAAAAGTATGTTCTCCTGGTTCCTTTACTGCAATACCATCTGCGATTGTTGACACTGAAGAAAGGCATTCGCGACGTTCATGTTCAATAGAGCGCAACATACTCGGAGCACCTTGAGCCTGTACACCATATACCTTTACATCAGGTTTTAAAGATTTCAGCGCGTAAGCTACACCAGATATAAGTCCTCCTCCCCCAATGGGCACAATCACTACTTCCACATCCGGAAGTTGATTCAACAATTCCAGTCCGATTGTTCCCTGTCCGGCAATGACATGTTCATCATCAAAAGGATGAATGAAAGTATATCCTCTTTCCTCCTTAAGCTGCAAAGCCTTCTGGTAAGCATCATCATAAACACCTGGAACCAGACATACCTCAGCTCCGTAACGCTTGGTTGCCTCTACTTTCGAAATAGGAGCACCTTCCGGAAGACAAATCAACGATTTTATGCCATGCTTCGTAGCACCAAGTGCAACACCCTGCGCATGATTTCCCGCAGAACAAGCAATCACTCCACGAGCCTTTTCTTCCTCTGTCAAGCAAGAAATCTTGTAACATGCACCACGCAACTTAAACGAACCTGTATATTGCAGGTTTTCCGGTTTCAAATATACCTGACTCTCATTATTTATTTGGGGAGCATATATCAAATCCGTTCTTCTTATCACATTTTTCAGAGCAAACGATGCCCGATAAATACAATCCAATGTTAACATAAAGATAGCTTTTAATTATTTTTTCCGCGCAAAAGTACAAAAAAAGTCGAAATTCAGAAGAAACAAATAAGAAAAGGCACCCAAATACAAATCTTGCATGGATGCCTTTTTCTTATAAATCTTCATCTAGAAAAGTAAAATCAATTCCTCTTTCTTTTAACAAATCGCGAATTTTAGCTATGATTTTTTTATAAAGCTTGAAACAAGTCGATTTACTTATACCTCTCTTTTCGCCCGCTTCTCTAAAACTTAAACCTTTAAAGAATAGGTCTATAATCAATTCTCTCTCAAACAAAGAAAGCTCGAAAAGTATTATTTCCCGTATTATCAGATAAACACGCTCAAACTTCAACAAAAGCTTAATTTTTAATGAAGGATATCCTGCCGTATGAGCCACCACAGCCTCATTATCAAGTGCAACCATAGTGGGAGCATTTTTCTTTCTGCGATAATAATCATTTACCATATTAATTGTTATCGTCATTGCCCATTGAAAAAAACGTCCTCTTTCATGGTACGACTTATCCAATCCTTCTACCACTTTCAACAATACTTCCTGACGTAAATTGTAGACATCTTCCTGATTACGAACGTGTATTTTAATATACGTTTCCACCATCAATGAACATCTGTAAAAAAGAATTTGTTCTTCCTTATCAGTTTTATCATAAAGATGACGAAACCTCACTTTGTTACTGGGGTAAAGTTTTTCCATATTTAAAATGTTTTTAAGTCCTACCTAACCAAAATTACATTAAAAGAAAAGCAGGATGGTTAATAAAAAATTTTATCACTAAATAAAACCACCATATACCAAAAGAGTCCACCTACTTTTAAAATATCTAGCAAAGCCTTATTCATGTGACAAATATATATATTCTACATAGAATAAACAACAGATTAGCAATTTATTTTTACAATACATTACAATTTGATAAAAATAAAAGAGGCATCAAAAAGAGATTTTTTGTCTTTTTGACGCCTCTTACAGAGATTCAAAAGCTTAATCAAGCTTAAGAACCGCTAAAAATGCCTTTTGAGGAACTTCTACCGTACCAATTTGCTTCATACGTTTTTTTCCTTTTTTCTGCTTTTCCAAGAGCTTACGCTTACGGCTTACGTCACCTCCATAACATTTGGCCGTCACATCCTTACGGACTGCCTTAATGGTTTCACGCGCAATAATCTTTGCACCGATAGCCGCCTGAATCGCAATTTCAAACTGCTGACGAGGTATCAATTCCTTCAGTTTCTCACACATTCGGCGTCCTAAATCATACGCATTATCAAAGTGAGTCAACGTAGATAAGGCATCAACCGATTCTCCGTTCAACAGAATATCCAGCTTCACCAATTTAGATGGACGGAAACCTGACTGATGATAGTCAAAAGAAGCATATCCCTTGGAAATACTCTTCAACTTATCATAGAAATCTATCACAATTTCACCCAAAGGCATCTTGTAATGCAATTCTACACGATTACCTGAAATATAATCCTGCTTCACCAGTTCTCCGCGCTTACCCAGACACAACGTCATAATCGGACCGATATAGTCTGTTGCCGTAATAATGGAAGCATCAATATAAGGTTCTTCAATATGATCAATCAGTGTAGGATCGGGCATTCCTCCCGGGTTATGCACTTCCTGCACTCCTCCCTGCTTATCGTAAATCATATACGATACGTTAGGAACAGTGGTAATCACATTCATATCAAACTCACGATCCAGTCGTTCCTGCACAATTTCCATATGAAGCAATCCCAAGAATCCGCAACGGAATCCGAAGCCCAGCGCCAAAGAAGATTCCGGCTGAAAAGTCAGAGACGCATCGTTCAGCTGAAGTTTTTCCAAAGAAGCACGCAAATTTTCGTAATCTTCCGCTTCAATCGGGTAAACTCCGGCAAAGACCATCGGTTTTACTTCCTCAAATCCATCAATTGCCTTATCACACGGGCGACTGATATGTGTAATGGTATCTCCTACCTTCACCTCTTTAGAAGTCTTGATACCGGAAATAATGTATCCTACATCTCCCGTACGCAACTCTTTCCGAGGAACCATATCCATTTTCAATACACCTACTTCGTCAGCATCGTATTCTTTTCCTGTATTGAAGAATTTCACCTTGTCACCTGTACGAATCACTCCGTTTACTACCTTAAAATATGCAATGATACCACGGAATGAATTGAATACAGAATCGAAAATTAAAGCCTGCAGCGGTGCATTCTCATCACCAACTGGAGCTGGGATACGTTCTACTACCGCCTGAAGAATATCCTCTACTCCCATACCGGTCTTTCCCGATGCACGAATAATATCTTCACGCTTGCAGCCTAACAAATCAATAATTTCATCCTCCACCTCTTCCGGCATCGCACTAGCCATATCACACTTGTTCATCACCGGAATAATCTCCAGGTCATGTTCCAACGCCATATACAAGTTCGAAATAGTCTGCGCCTGCACACCTTGAGAAGCGTCGACGACCAACAATGCTCCTTCACAAGCTGCAATGGAACGAGACACTTCGTATGAAAAGTCCACGTGTCCCGGAGTGTCAATCAGGTTCAGAATGTATTTTTCACCTTTATAAGTATACTCCATCTGAATGGCATGGCTCTTGATTGTGATTCCACGTTCACGTTCCAGGTCCATATCGTCCAACATCTGTCCCTCTGTAACCTTAATTGTCTGCGTATATTCCAGCAAACGGTCAGCCAGTGTAGACTTACCGTGGTCAATGTGTGCAATGATGCAAAAATTTCGGATATTCTTCATATATAATATTACAACTTATCAAAATTATTGGGCAAAGATACGCAAAAAATGAGATTTTTATGTATGTTTGCCATTGAAACTAATCATAAAACATAAATAACACGTATGAAAAAAACATGGATTATTGTTATCGCAGTAGTAGCTGTTCTTGTGATTTACTGCGTCAGTTCGTATAATTCTTTAGTCACTCAGGAAGAAACCGTAGGCACTGCATGGAGCAACGTAGAAAACCAATATCAGAGACGCTCTGACCTGATTCCTAATCTGGTCAATACCGTTAAGGGATATGCCGCACACGAAAAAGAAACATTCGATGCGGTGGTATCAGCCAGAGCAAAAGCTACTCAGATGACCATCGACATCGAAGACCTGACTCCTGAAAAAATTGAAGCCTACCAGAAAGCACAAGGAGCTGTGGGCAGTGCATTGAGCCGACTGTTGGCTGTGACAGAAAACTATCCGGAGTTGAAAGCCAATGAAAACTTTAAGGAACTGCAGGCACAGTTGGAAGGAACTGAGAACCGTATCAGCGTAGAACGTCGTAAATTCAACGAAACTGCACGCGAATACAATACCAGCATCCGCCGTTTCCCGAAAAATATCGTCGCAAGCATGTTCGGTTTTGAAAAGCGTCCTTATTTCGAAGCTGAAGAAGGCAGCGAAAAGGCACCTGAAGTGAAGTTCTAACCTACCCTCTTCACAATGAAACGAACATCTTTATTCGGAATACTCTTTTTACTGGCAACTGCCTTCAGCACTTTGCGAGCTGAAGGATACAAAGTAGAAGAGGTTCCCATGGTACACCTGCAAGACCGGACACGGTATGTCAGCAATCCTGACGGAATTCTTAGTGAAGCGGCTGTAGCTGTAATGGATACCACCCTCTTTGCTTTGGAACAGAAAACCGGCATCCAGACCGTGGTCGTAGCCGTACGGCAAATAAAAGGCGGTGATTGTTTCGACTTTGCCTACCAACTGGGAGAGAAAAACGGAGTAGGCCAGAAAGGTAAAGACAACGGACTGGTCATTCTGCTGGTCACAGAAGAAAGATGTATCCAGTTTGCTACCGGATATGGACTGGAAGGTATTCTTCCCGATGCCATCTGTAAACGCATCCAAATCCGTTACATGAATCCCTATTTAAGTAAAGGTGACTGGGATTCCGGTATGGTAGCCGGTATTCAGGCCGTACGACAAGTACTGGATAAAAGTTCCGGAGCTCCCACTCCTCCCGAAGGTGAATCAGACGGACTGCTAATTTTTATCATCCTGGGATGCTGCTTTATCCTTGTACCTGCCTTATTATGGTATTCCGCACGCCAACGAAACAAATGTCCGAATTGCCATAAGCATACCTTACAACAGGTTTCAGTTCGTACCATTTCACGCGTAGGCAGCGTACGTACCGAAGAAATCACCTATCTGTGCAGCAATTGCGGACACGTACGTCACACTCACCGAAAAGTCGATGACGACGAATTCCATCACCGGGGAGGCAACGGAGGTCCCTTCTTAGGCGGTCCGTTCTTTGGAGGTGGTTTCGGAAGAGGTGGAGGCGGCTTCAGCGGCGGCAGTTTTGGAGGAGGAAGCTTCGGAGGCGGTGGCGCCGGAAGCAGATTCTAATCACAATCAATTATACTATACAACGATGTACAATAACACTTTTGGAAATATCTTCCGTCTCACCAGTTTCGGTGAATCACACGGAAAAGCTATAGGCGGAGTTATCGACGGATTTCCGGCAGGTATCGCCATCGACATGGATTTTATTCAACAGGAACTGGACCGACGCCGTCCCGGACAATCGGCCATCACCACAGCCCGAAAAGAGGCTGACCAGGTAGAATTTCTTTCCGGAATATATGAAGGGGTATCTACCGGATGTTCCATCGGATTTGTGGTATGGAATACCAACCAGCATTCCAACGATTATAACAACATGAAAGACGTATTCCGTCCTTCTCATGCCGACTTTACCTATACACAAAAATACGGTATACGCGACCACCGGGGAGGAGGACGTTCTTCAGCCCGTGAAACCATCGCCCGTGTAGTAGCCGGTACCCTTGCCAAACTGGCATTGCGACAGCTCGGCGTTCGCATCACGGCCTTCACTTCGCAGGTAGGAGAATTCAAGTTGGATAAAGACTATACCGCATACGATTTGAGTACCATTGAAGACAATCCGGTACGCTGTCCGGATCAAGAACTTGCCAAGCAGATGGCTGACTATATTTACCAGACAAAAGGAGAAGGCGATACCATCGGTGGTGTCATCAGCTGTGTCATACAAGGATGCCCTATCGGATTGGGCCAGCCGGTTTTCGGCAAGCTTCATGCCGCCTTGGGCAATGCCATGCTTAGCATCAACGCTGTCAAAGGCTTTGAATATGGACAAGGTTTCAGTCACATGGAGATGAAAGGCAGCCAGCAAAACGATATATTCTATCGTAACGGAGAGAAAATAGCCTTCCGCACCAACCGCTCAGGAGGTATTCAGGGAGGTATCAGCAACGGCCAGGATATTTATTTCCGCGTAGCCTTCAAGCCGGTAGCTACGGTATTGATGGAACAGCCTACAGTCGACATCTATGGCAACGAAACTATTCTAAAAGCCCGCGGACGTCACGACCCTTGTGTGTTACCTCGCGCAGTCCCCATTGTGGAAGCTATGGCAGCTATGACGATACTCGATTATTATCTGCTTAATAAAACTACACATCTGTAAATAAAAATACCATGGAAATCAAACAATACATCCAAGAAAATGAAGAACGGTTCCTGAACGAACTGTTCAGCCTTATCCGCATTCCCAGCATCAGTGCACTTCCTGCGCATAAGGACGACATGCTGGCCTGCGCGGAACGCTGGCGTCAGCTACTGCTCGAAGCAGGAGCCGATGAAGCGATGGTCATGCCCTCAGAAGGACATCCGTTAGTCTATGCCGAAAAGCGTGTCAGCCCCGATGCTCCGACCATACTGGTCTATGCACATTATGACGTCATGCCGGCCGAACCGTTGGAATTATGGAAAAGCCAGCCTTTCGAACCGGAAGTTCGTGACGGTCGTATCTGGGCACGCGGTGCCGACGATGATAAAGGACAGTCCATGATTCAAGTCAAGGCTTTTGAATACCTCGTACGTGAAGGGCTGCTCCGCCACAATGTGAAATTCATTTTTGAAGGAGAAGAAGAAATCGGTTCGCCCAGCCTGAATGCTTTTCTGAAAGCACACAAGGAACTGTTGAAAGCCGATGTGATCTTAGTGTCCGACACCAGCATGTTAGGGGCTGACCTGCCGTCCCTCACTACCGGACTAAGAGGACTGGCTTACTGGGAAATTGAAGTAACCGGCCCGAACCGTGACCTTCACTCCGGACATTTCGGTGGTGCAGTGGCCAATCCTATCAACGTGCTCTGCGATTTACTTTCAAAAGTCATCGACGCAGACGGACGTATTACCGTTCCTCATTTCTACGATGACGTAGAAGAAGTACCGGCTGCCGAGCGCGAAATGATTGCCCAGATTCCGTTCGACGAGAAAAAATACATGGAAGCCATCGGGGTGAAAGCCCTGAAAGGCGAAAAAGGCTATTCCACACTGGAACGCAACAGTTGCCGCCCGTCATTCGATGTATGCGGCATTTGGGGAGGATATACAGGCGAAGGTTCCAAGACCGTATTGCCTTCTAAAGCCTACGCCAAAGTTTCCAGCCGTCTGGTCCCTCACCAGCAGCATGAAAAAATCTCCCAGCTGTTTGTAGACTATCTCACACAGCAGGCACCCGACTATGTACAAGTGAAAGTCACTCCTCTGCATGGAGGTGAAGGCTATGTGTGCCCGATTGACCATCCGGCTTATCAAGCTGCAGAAAAAGGATTTGAAAAAGCTTTCGGCAAAAAGCCACTGGCTGTACGTCGTGGAGGAAGTATTCCTATCATCAGCGATTTCGAACAAATTCTCGGTATTAAAACCATTCTGATGGGATTCGGACTGGAAAGCGATGCCATCCACTCCCCGAATGAGAACTTCTCACTTGATATTTTCAGAAAAGGAATAGAAGCCGTAGTGGAATTCCACCAACAATATAAATAACACTGCACAAAGCACATTCCTAAAGGGCACTGCACAAGGAGAAACAAATACACTCACTCCTTGTACAGTGCTTTCATTCTTAATGCTTTCGATGCTTATCTCTTTTCGGTACGCAGCAAATAAAGCCACGTGTTATCTTCCCACGCACCGTCTTCCTGAATAATCTGGAAAAATAGTTCCATTTCTTCTACCTCTTCCTCCGGAAGCCCTTCTGCTCCCTTAGATCTGATATAGCGCGAGACAGCTCTTTGACGATACGGACTGGCAATATTCAGATACAATGAGCCGGAGTTATCCCCCCTTGCAAAATACATAGGCAGGAAGTCTCTTCCGTCATTAAAGAAATCGGTGAAAAAAATTGAACATGGCAGCGGCTCCCCAATCAGTTCCGTTTCCACACAACGAGACTGTTCCTGCGTAAAAATCCAATTCATACGGTTCGGTATCATACTGGAAATATCATATTGCAGCGTAGCAATCTGCACAAAGTTCTCTTCTCCCACTTCTCTCACAAACACATCCAGCGTAGCGTCCGCATGAAATGTCACCCGCATCATCTCCGTACGTTGAGCCACCCTCTGCCCCATTTTGCGCAGCACATCTTTCACCAAATCCGTTTTTTTCCATACTTGTCCGTTCCATTCCACTTCTCCCGGACCACCAACTATTAACGACAGACAGTCCTCTCCAAAATGAAAATCATAAGGCGTGTCCAGTTCGATACAGGATTCGTTCATCTGATACCGGCAGGTGATGGACAATTTTTTCTCCTCTTCCTGTGGCATGAAATACCCTTCCACCTCCAGATCATAAGGCTTTCCGGAAGACTTTCCGGAAAAAACAATTTCAGACACTCCAGGAACTACATCCACCGCCAGTTTAATGTCATCCGGAAGTAAGGATGAAATCGTCAGCTGTAGTTTGGTCGTATCCGATTCTATCGCATCAAATTCCACTACGGGATATGCCCATGCATCTTTCACTCCCAATGCTTTCCCGTTCCATTGGAAATCAAAAGCCGAGCCAGAAAAACGAATCTCACACATTTCACTCTCCGGGTTCAGTAGCGGCAATGCCTCTTCATTTTTACAGGAAAAGAAAAGTAATAGTATCCCAACGGACAAACATTTCAAAACCGTTCTCATATTCTTTCAATTAAAAGTTAACAAAATCAGTTCTCAATGGGAACAAATGGATATACATTGTAATACCAGTCACCAGAATTATAATAATCCCATCGGAACCTAGGGACAAAAGTATGGCTTGACACAATCGTATTTTCCCTACCATTATTTTCCACTTTCATTTCAACAGTTACCACTAATATATAACGTGACATAAAAGTCAAATGAGGAACCGCTCCTTGTTCTCCTTCTGGAGTATTAGGTAAATAAATTTCAAAAGGCGCCTTATCTCCCCAATTCCATAGTTCCTCTCCATTCTTATCTTTCAAAACGACTCCAGTATAAATATAAAAAGGTGGTCTATATACCTCGTCATATAACAACTCCGAAGAAACAGGTCTTCGCTCATTATGCACACCACTGGTACCTTCATTTAATGCATCATATAAAACAGTATGACTCGTTTCATAAATTTCGCCTTTAACAGTATAACTTTTTACCGACGACAACATTTCCGGATTCAGGTTTAAACAGTCATCCAAATCCGAAGCATAAAACTCTGGTCCCATGGACTGATATATCTGAACTGCTTCATCGTTATCCTGCTTGTAATGAGTAGCATAAGGAGAGAGTCTTAAACACGGATAATCAGACAAACTCCATACACCCAAACGACCGATTTTGTCTGGAGAAAGAGACAATGTGAAAGGGGGTATCAAACCTGTGGCAAGCGTTTCTATCTCTCCAGAAAGAGTTACCTTTCCATTCGTCTGCAACATAACGGTCTGTACGGTATTTTTTTCCCCTATCAAACCCACCAGTAAAAGCACCTAATAACGTACTAACTCCAGAAGAAACAAGACTACCTGCCCCTTTTACAATTAAAGACTTTATTTCTTTAAATACTTTCTCGCTTTCAATTGCTTTCTCCACCCACTTCTCTGCTTTATCCCCTGCATATTTAGCTACAGATTTCACTATTTTATCTCCCTTATTATATGTTGTTGAAGAAAGAATCAGTCCTTCTGTGGTACTTTCAAAATCACCATCTAATTCAATTGTACTAGTAGTACATGAATGTGGAATTATTTGAAGCGTTCCTCCTTTTAAATTAGGATCATACGCCAACTCTGTCTGAAAACAATTCCAGCCCACGGTATATCCTTTAGAATCATCATTTGATATATTGCCTACATAAATATCATAAATATCCTTCCTTGTAGACAGTTCCGCATAAACATCAGAAAAAGCTAAACAAGATTGAGGAATCTCAAAATGCAATTTCCACATTGCTGTATTCTGTAAATTCGCTTGTTCTGGCTCCAAATAATAAAAAACTTTTAGTACCCCCGTATACTTATTATGAAAAATCAGATAATTCACTCCTAAATCTCCATAACCATTAACTGTATGGGCAATCAACTCCCATCCATCTACAGATTTTATGTCCATTCTTATGTCATAAGGAATCGCAGTTGTAGACTGAGTTGTATTCCATGGCGTATTAACATGATTTCCTGAAGATAATGTTACCTTTTCCCATTCCTCCCAATTCAATTGTCCCGAACGACTACGTCCTGCATCGGACTTAGGATAAGCAACTAATTCCCGAACAGTAGGTAATGCCTTTACTTTTTCTTGAACTTCCAATTCATTTGAACAAGACATTACTCCTATTCCATATAGAAACACACAAAAGAACAATGATTTTTTCATAACCTTAGATTTTGATTTCGCAATAAATATACGTTTTTTCTTTTAGAAATACAACTCCCGGACAAGAAAACATATATTCATTTAGTCAAAATAATACACGGCTCTTCCATTTTCCCAGTACTTTCCTAGAAGTACTGGAGTACCGCCGGGGAAGTACCGGAGTACTACTGAGGAAGTACCGGAGTACCGCTGGGAAAGTACTGATTTAGTTAAATGAAAGAGCCATGGCCAATAATATCAACTTTCAATGCGCGCGAGAAACAACTCTATTCTTCCACTATCAGTTCCAGCAGCACCGGAAGATGATCGCTATATCCTCCGTGATACCGCATTCCTTTATAGGTGCGGAAAGGCGTATCCCCTCCATACACATTATCTTCTTCCAACAAAAAAGGGAAACGTAGAATAGAGACTTTTTCTTGTGAAGTCCTTGTACGAGCATCCGGCTGCAACAGAGCACCGTTCACTACCATCTGATCCAGTACACCCCACTCTCCTTTATAACGATAGGTCCCTCCCTGCTGGTTATCCATCAGATTATACAAGGCACATAACTGCGGCTTTTCAGACAAGGCAGACACACGAAGCCCTTCCTGCAACGACTTTCCATCAGGATAGTCATTAAAGTCCCCCATAATAATAAGACGGGGATTCTGCCGCTCAGCCATGACCGAATCAGCGGCTTGACGGATTCTGCGGGCCACCCACAAACGATAGGGATCTGTTTTCTTTGCCCCTCCCACACGCGAGGGAAGATGACAGACAAAGACATCTAACGTATCTCCGCTTACCACACGCCCCGATACGTACAGCACATCTCGCGTAGGACGCATACCCAATGAATCTGACGGAATACGAATTTTCTGTGAAGCGAGCAAGCGGAACGAGACTGGTTGATACAACAGAGCCACATCGATGCCACGCTCATCGGGCGAGCTGGTCATGACATACTTATAACCCACTTCACGAAGCGGAGAATAACGGGTCAAGCTTTTCAGGCAATAGTCATTTTCCACCTCACACAAACCCACCAAATCAGGCACCTGTTCCTTTCCTGCTGCCAGTATCACCTTTCCAATCTTGTTCACCTTATCCTGAAAGCGACGGTACGTCCAGTTCCGTACACTCCCCGGCAAAAACTCTGTATCCTGCTTTAAAGAATCGTGACGGCAATCAAACAAGTTTTCCACGTTGTACTCCATCACCCGGAACGCATGCTGTGCCTGAGCCGGTGCGGCACTCATGCCGCACACAGCCCATAGCAAGCTATAAATTAGTTTTCTCATGAACGAGCCGGAATATTTACCAGCACATCCAGCAGATGACGCCAGAACTTGTCCACCGTAGGAATCAGCATGCGTTCATCCGGTGAGTGCACGCCACGCAGCGTCGGTCCGAAAGAAACCATATCCAATGACGGATATTTCTCCAGGAACAATCCACATTCCAGTCCGGCATGAATCGCTTTCACTTTCGGTTCCACTCCAAACAGACGTTTGTAGCTTTCTACAGCCACCTTCAGAATTGCAGACGACGGATTCGGTTTCCATCCCGGATAACCGTCACCGGTCACACAAGTAGCTCCACCCAGTTCAAATGCTGAACGTACCATCTGCGACATATCCTTGCGAGAAGAAAGGATAGAGCTACGCTGACTGGTCACTACCACAATCTTGCCGTCGCGCATCTTCACGGAAGCCAAGTTAGAAGAAGTCTCCACCAAGCCTTCCATATCCTGACTCATGGCATACACTCCGTGATGCACGGCATACAGTGAATGCAGGAAACGTGCCATAGCTTCTTTTTCCATCACCTCTGCACAAGGAGTTTCCGACTCCAGTTCCATGGTCAGGTTCGGTTCTGTCACCGCAAACTCATTCTCCACCTCAGCCAGGAATATATTCAATGCTACCCGTACATTTTCTTTATCAGCCATCGGTACGGCACAAACGGCATGCGCTTCTCTCGGAATGGCATTGTGCAAGTTACCTCCGTCAATGTGGCTCAGACGCAAATCATACTGCTTCATCAAGATTATCAGGAAACGGTCGAGCAGTTTGTTGGCATTGGCACGGTTCTTATTGATGTCGTCACCAGAATGTCCGCCGGTCAACCCTTTAACTGCCACACGGAAGAAGAAATAACCTTCAGGAGCTGCTGTCATAGGGCAAGGGAATTCAGCTGTGGTACCAGCACCTCCGGCACAGCCGATAAACAATTCTCCTTCATCTTCCGAATCCAGGTTTATCAGAATATCGCCGCTCATGAAACCTTCTTTCAAGGCAAATGCTCCGGTCAGTCCCGTTTCCTCATCTACGGTGAACAAGCACTCCAGCGGTCCGTGCTGAATATCATCTGCAGCCAGCACAGCCAGTTCAGTCGCCATACCGATACCATTGTCAGCCCCCAGTGTGGTACCTTTCGCTTTCAACCATTCCTCGTCAATGTAAGTTTCAATCGGGTCTGTTTCAAAATTATGTACTGTCTGGTTATTTTTCTCGCATACCATGTCCATGTGCGACTGCAACACCACTTTTTTCAGATTTTCCATACCAGCGGTAGCCGGTTTGCTAATCAAGACATTTCCAGCCTCATCCACTTTATATTCCAGCGCATGGGCTTTTGCAAAGTCCACCAGATAATTTCTGATTTTTTCTTCCTTCTTGGAAGGACGCGGCACACGACAGATTTCTTCAAAATAATGAAAAACCGATGCCGGCTTCAAATCTTTCTTTTCCATAAAAGTATTTCAATAAACGATTAAAAATTAGATGCAAACAAAAGTTAAATACAGCGTTTTTCCTCACATAAAAGGCATTTTTAAAGACAAAACCCTGAGGAATCGTGACAAAAACTATATCTTTGCACCACAAAATTAATAGAAATGCTCAAGACTCTCCTGATAACTTTGTTAATAGTTGCTATCTGCATAGCGCTATTATCGGTGAAAATACTTTTCAAGAAGAATGGACGCTTCCCTAACACACACGTCAGCGGAAGCAAGGCCATGCGGAAAAGAGGCATCGGATGCGTGCAATCGCAAGACCGTGAAGCCCAGCGCATCAATCCCCACGCCATTCCTGAAAGACAGTCGGCAGCAACAGAACAATGAAGCTAATAATTAACTAAAAAACGATATCAATATCATTATGAAAAAAATGAATGTTTTGAAAGGACTCCTGGCTCTTGCCGTAGTATTCCTGTTTGCACAATGCACAGACAACAAGGGAACTTCTACTGAAGCTTCTGCTCCGGCAGTAGCAGGTACAAATATGAAGATTGCCTACGTAGAAGTTGATTCGCTGCTCACTAAATATCGCTACTGGAATGACCTGAACGAACTGATGATTCAGAAGGAAGAAAACATCCGTACGACATTGAATGAAAAAGCAAAAGAACTGGACGGCGAAATGAGAGAATTCCAGCGTAAACTGGAAAACAATGGTTTTGCCAGCCGCGAACGTGCAGAACAGGAAAACGCACGTCTGTTGCAGAAACAGCGTGACTTGCAGCAGTTGCAGGAAAAGCTTTATGCTGACCTCCAGGCTGAAAACCAGAAGAACAGCTTGCAGCTTCGCGATTCTATCAACTCATTCTTAAAAGTATACAACCAGAAAAAAGGCTACAGCCTGATTATCAGCAACACTCAGTTGGACAACCTGTTGTTTGCAGACAAGTCACTGGATATTACACAGGAAATCGTTGACGGCTTGAACGCACGTTACACTCCTAGCACAAAGAAATAAATACTCATTTGATTTTATCATACTAAAAAGTCCGGCCATTGCGACCGGACTTTTTTATTTCCTGCAGATGCATCTTTTACATCTCATTGAGCAAGGCATTCAGCTCACTCACCATCAGGGCAGGCGACTTCTTATTCGTCTTTATCCAACCTTCCGGAGTAAATTCCGACAGTTTGGCATTCAGCTTCTTCAATTTTCCGTTTGCTCCCTTGGCAGCCAGTTCTTCCCGAAGGATATGGATTTTCTCACAATCCTGCAAACCTTCCACCAGACGTTCGAAACGGATACTACTACGCGGACCAGGATAGATGCTGTACGTATCACCAGCTGCCCACGTACGGAAACGTGAATCGCGTAGCGGATCCATTGGCCAGCTGTTTACTGCCCAGCGAAGATAACCGTCATATCCTCCAGCCACCGCATGAAGCACCGTCCAGGCCGCTTCAGCAGGTTCAGAGAAAGTAAATGTATTAGGGAAAGCCTCCGTACAACAAGTATACACCGTACTGATTTGCCCTTTCCGTTCACGTTCTGCCTTTACCTCTTCCGGGAACTGATTGCCATAAGGGATACTCAAATAATACAAATCCCCCTGAATCTCCTCATGGTAATTGCCGGCCAGCGTAATCTTGAATTCCGGATCGGCCGCCTTAATCACCTTAATAGCTTCACGCATAGCCTCCATCGGACGTTCGTCCATAGAAATGGCAGTCTTTTCAAACCACCCCTTCTCACGTAAGTGACGAGAGAAATCTTTCAGGAACGTACCCCAGTATTCAGCGTAGGCTTCCTCACCTGGAGCAGCCTTGATAAACTGCACGCGGTTGGTAGCCTGATCAAAATAATCAAAGCTCAACGCCCATGGAATCATCGTGTAGCAGCTAATCAAATCCTTGATACCCACTTCGTTCATCATAAATTCCACCCACTTGTCGAACACCGTATAATCGTACACCCACGTACCGTCCAGCTTCTTCATCCGGAAAATCATGCTGTCGTAATGGTCCTCCGTCTGTCCGGCCCACGGCTTGTGCATGATGCTGGCAGTAATGGCCCGCTGTCCCGCATTGGCCAGCATCTTCATAATAGGACGCATGGCATCAAAGTGCTCCTTGCTCCACAACGGCACCTGATAGTAACGCGCCACGGCATACGGATTCTGCCACAAGTCCAAATGAAACGCCCATTTCTGCGGTTCCGGCAACGTGCGGTTCACTACCTCAATTTCAAACGGCAGTTTCATGGCTTCAAAATTCTTTCCAGATACCGTCAGCGTACCTTTATACTTCCCGGGGCGTGTATCAGCAGGCACCCATACATTCAGCCACACGGGCTGCGTACTGCGCGCCTGAACTTCGCGTACCCGCACAATGTCAAGCACATCGGCCACCATGGAAGAATCCCATTCCGCCTTATTCTCACGAGGGCCACAACCTCCGCTTCCATCTTTATTTAATTCATCCGTCATTACATAACGTACGAAATACGTATTCACGGCCGAGGCGGGAATTACCGAAGAACCGTTCTTCAATTCACTGACAGCAATTTCCGCTCCTTCCAGTTCTTTCTGCGTCCAAAGCACAGCCTGTGCATTCACACGCTCTCCTTTCCAAGCCTTCAGCCGGAGCATACCAGTCATTTTCACGTCGGGCACATTCAGTTTCTTGTAACGCACATCCGTCGTTCCCCAACAAAACCGAACCGGAGCAGTCATTTTGCTCCACACCTCTTCCCCGTCGTGCGGCTTCGTATCGGTCAGTTCTACATAATCTCCCAGTGGAAACTTTTCTGCCTGCTGAGAAAAACAGGCCGGCCCGCATGCAAGCAGTGCCGATAAAAACAAGATTTTTTTCATTACTTATTATTTAGGTTTAGTGCTAACTTAAAAGTACAAAATAAAGCCAATGCTTATCTTTACAAATTTACAGAAAAATGCCTAAAACCTCTATGGCAAACAATGATTTTTTGCCAGGCTATTACTCTACAAAATGCCCAACTCCTTCGCTACCCGACATGCTTCAATGGAGCTTTTCACCTGAAGCTTGCTCAAAATCTCCTGACGGTGCCGGCTGACCGTGTGCACACTGATAGAAAGCTGGCTGGCAATCTCCTTGCTCATCAAGCCCTTATCTATCAACCGGAGAATTTGTTTCTCTCTGTCCGACAAGATTTGTGCATCCTCCTGACTGCCTAATTCCATCATTTCTCCAGTAACCGAATGAACTACCCTACTCTTGCCGGAAAAGCCAAATGACCATGGAGTATACACGCATAATGCCAGCCACAAACTATTCCCTATAGGAGAAGGAACATAAAATAACCGGTGCAGCACAAACTGATAGTTTCCCTGCGCATCCTTTATACGCAACTTATTGGCCAGATAAAAATCAGTCCGCTTTGTCTTGGGCTGACGTCGCACAAAGTGAAAGAAACGAAGCTCCTGCAAATACTTGTCGTGCAAATCATCGGGATGAATCTGCTTCAAAATCTTTTCCTCCCAAATAGAATCTATTTTCTCTTCCGTGCCATTCTCACGATTCCAGCCAAACACCTGAGAAAAGCGCCCATAGTACACGTAACTCACATTCGTATGCATATCACTCAGCACAGATACTGCATTTTCCATTTCCGCATACCCCATGGCAATTTGCTTGTATTTTTCCAGTTCTGCCACAGGCTGTTGCCCTACCTTGTAAAGCAATTTCTGTTTTGAAAACTCATTGTTCAGCTCATCAACTATATTCATACGAAAATGGTTATTAATAATCATTGCAGATTCTTTTCCGGCATCTTACATTTGCAAAGATAACTTCCCGACAGATTTTATCAGTAAATATATCAAAGGAATCATAATTAAATTATCAGATATGAAAAAACGACTTATATTAGGCATGGCACTCTGGGCATCCCTGCAATGCGGAATGGCCCAGTCACTGGAAAAAATGCAATGGTTCAACGAACCCGAACAATGGAAAATAGAAAACCAGGCACTGACCATGTACGTCACCCCACAGAGTGACTACTGGCGAATTTCACACTATGGTTTTACCGTAGATGACGCCCCGTTCTATTACGCAACTTACGGAGGCGAATTTGAGGTCAAGGTAAAAGTGACCGGAGACTATAAAACACGTTTCGACCAGGCCGGCCTGATGCTGCGCATTGACCACGAGAACTACATCAAGACAGGCATTGAGTTTGTAGACGGAAAATTCAACCTGAGCACCGTAGTTACCCACAAAACCTCCGACTGGAGCGTCATCGCACTGGACAAGCCAGTTCCTTACGTATGGATTAAAGCGGTAAGACGACTGGATGCCGTGGAAATATTCTATTCGTTCGACGACAAGGAATACGTCATGATGCGAAATGCCTGGCTTCAGGACAACACTCCCGTACACGTAGGTCTCATGGCAGCCAGCCCCGACGGAAATGGGTTCAATGCCACCTTCGAGCATTTCAAGGTGAAACACCTTCCTGACCTTCGCCGACAGGAATGGCTGAAAAAGAATGCGGAATAAAAGAGTTTATGAGCTTAATTCCCCAGGCATTTCACTCAACATTCAGAAATGCCTGGGGTATCCATTGGCAAACTTTCTTATATAATATGTCAGAACACATATTTTTTTTACCTTTGTAAAAACAAACCACTATGTTCGAAGACCAGACAAGAAAGTACCAATCATAACACAAGCACACAAAAAAACATCATGAAATCCCAAAGAGCCAAAAACGCAGTCAGAAGACTCCTGATGAGTATCTTCTTTTTAGAATGTATAGGAATGACTTCGGTGTATAGCCAAGTACATGAGGCAATTAAACCTTATGTAGATTTTCTATCCCATAAACAATTGTCTGCAAAAGACTATATCCTTTCCTTATTTAAGAATCATGACATCGTTTTTATCTGCGAACGCGACCATCGGGATATTACCCAATATGAATTATATCCAGATATACTGCGCGACCCGTATTTCACGAATCATGTAGGTGTACTTTTTACGGAGGTTGGCTCCCGGAGCTTAAATCCCGAACTAAACCAATTTCTTAGCTCAGGCAAAATGGATAGTACGGAAGTAAACAGTCGTATTCTCGACTTTCGGCGGAATATGCTTTTCTATCCGGTATGGCATTGCTACAATTGGAGCATGCTGGCACAAGGTATATACCAATTAAACAATACGCTGCCGGAAGAAAAGAAAATTGCCTGGTATCCATCAGACATTTATTTTGAGACGAAAAATCCCATTGACAAAGAAAAGATTAAAAAGGCTTATAACCAATATAATGATTACTATCAGCGAGACAGCCTGATAGCAGACTATATTATCCGGAAAATAAACGTCATGAAATCCAAGAATCAGAAACAGAAGGCACTGATTATCATGAACTATCGGCATGCATTTAACCCGAATTATTACCGACAAAAGGGAGTTCCGGAACAAAATGTAGGACGTTTCTTGTTTGAAGCATTTCCCGGGCAATGTGCAAATGTGCTGGTCAATCAGTTTGCACTAACGGCTATCCATTCAGACAATGACATAGCCGTAGCTCCTACACAACAAGGAAAATGGGATGCAGCCTTTCATCATCTGGGTATAAATGATGCCGGATTCAATTTCTCCTGTACACCTTTTGGAAAAGACGAATTTGACCATGACCCACGGACCTGTCCGGGTATAACCTATCAAGATGTTTTCACCGGTTTTGTGTATTATCGGTTTATCCCGGAATTCAGGATTGTGGTCGGCGTGCCTCATATAGCCGAAGAAGGATTTGCTGATGAATACGAAAAGCGGGAAGCAATCTATTACGAAATCCACCAAACAGAGAACCCACATGAGGCTCAACATGATATATGGAAATTAAATGAAATAGAAGAACGGTCGGAAGATTTTCTCCCCAATCTGATGCAACCCATTCAGCAGTGGTTGAAATAACTATTTCTATATAATCTTCAACATTGAAGGCAATATCTCTTGTATAATTCATCATTTATTCGGTTGTTACTTGTATTTCTCCACTAGCTCTTTAAACTTACAACACATTTTATAAAGCCAGTTTATGCCGTCATCCCAGGTCTTTTTATCATCTATATCAAAAGCTCGTTCAATTAAGAATCTTGATGCTTTATTAGCCTCTCTCCATTGGAGTTTCATTCCCAGTTCTTCTTCTATCTGTTGTGACATAGACTGAAATTTGTAGAATATACTTTTATCGCTGTCAATATACAGACCGACTGATAATTCTCTTTTCTGTCTGCTGGCTGTCATGCAGATATGAAAATTTGACGAACCAACACTCAAATCATACCAATGCTGAGCATATGGCTTGCGAAGCTTGAACTTTGATGAGAATGCTGTATCTGTATAAGCATTCTCATTGAATCTCGTCCAAAATTCTAGTTGGATAGAAGCCGTATCTGTCATTGCTGTATCAGATGAACGATTTACTGCTCTATTAGCTGATGCAATTCCTGTTTCATTGTCAATAGGCTGGTTATTTTCGTATTCGATTATCTCTGCATCATCTATAGCTGTAGCTATATCTCTGAATATATCCAGGGCTACTTGCGGAGCAACATTGAAGAACTCCCTGTTCTGCCTGATACGAAGGTTGGTAAGTCTGTCTATTGTCTTATGAACAATTTTCTCTACCTCATTATACTTTGTTGTCTTGATAGTAGCAAATATCTCAAAAGGCAATGGCACTGCTGTATTATCAAGTTCCTTAGACCTTACATCAACCGGTCTCGAACTTTTCCCAATCTTTATCCAGTCTTCCTTAAAACTCGGATTGGTTAATATATATACATACCCTGATTCCTGGCTCTTCATATCATCTGTTGTTAAGTAAGTCCTTAATATTCATTTCCAAAAGCTCGGCTATTTTAGCCAAAGTATATAAATCTGGCTGCGATGTATTTGTACACCACTTTGAGACAGTTGACTGATCCTTATCCAAGGCTTCAGCCAACCATTTCCCGGTCTTCTGCTTCTCCACCAAAACAACTTTTATCCTATTTAGTTTTTCCATCAACTCAAAACTATTTGTGTTGAACGCAAATTTAAGAACTTTCTTCTACTATATCTAAATATTGTCTGTTTTATCCATGAAATATTTATTGATTCTATCTCTGTCATTTATAAGCGACAATAAAAGTGTATTAATATCATTTATTTCTTTTTGGCATTTGTCTATTTTTTCAATCTGAATATTTAACTGACTGATTTTAGTTTTTATATCAGACAAACTAATATTTATATGTAATCTTTGTTTTAAATGCATAAGAAACCATATCATTTTAAATTTATTTGAATATAAATACCAATCTTTTTTATAGTAATATCTTGAATATAATCGGTTATAGAGTGGATAATCCCCCTCACGTTTCAATTGTTCTAAGTTTTTCTCTTGATTGAGAAATATTAGATTTGTGTTTTCAATCTTAATATTTAATTGTGGAATAAAGTCTTGACATAGTTTCAAAAGCCTTGAAACATATATTTCTGGATTACATTGTATTGGTAATATTTTTATATTGTCTATAAAATCCAATGAATATGCTATTTTCTTTGATTTTATAATCCAAAAATCATCACCCGATACTGATGTATACCCACTTATATGAGACCGATTTATATATTCATCCACAAAATAACCAGACGAGGCATTTAAAAACTTTTCCAACTCATTTACCATTATATTTAAATGATTAGTTAACCATTCAAATATATGATTCTCATTATTGAAAACTACTGCGTTGTAAAAGGAAATGCAATCATCCATGACTTTTGTCCAGCTATTATAATTTACATCATATTCATATGTACATTTTATAACACTTGCATAATTAGAGCGTTTATATTTTACATAAAAGGAATATGGAGCTAACATAATGCCTTTAAAAAAGTATTTTGAATAGAAAAAGCTACTCATTCCGTATCCGAAATTAGTACTTATCAGAAAAGTTATATCATCATTAAACTTCCATTCTATATCTGTAAAACCGCCTTTTCTATGTGATATAGCTATTGGATTGTATTTTTTTTGGACTTCTTGTGAAGTCTCTTCAAATTCAACAGCCTCCCATCGTAACTTTTTTTCATGTGAACTTAAATCTTTATTATAAGTAAATGGAAGGCTACTAGAATATTGATCATTCAAACTTATTGAATAATTATGATATTCACATAATCTATATAATGAAATATTGGGTATATTTCTTATATATTCAGATACTTTACTTAAAGTCTTATTTGTCTCATTTTTTATAATAGTAACCATACTATTTTCCGCCACGACAATTTTATCGGCTGTTTTTCAGCCGATAA
>OGGN01000017.1_pt1 | contig 71463 bp, 47 predicted proteins | sample 1571271 | NCBI WGS metagenome assembly OGGN01 (sample SAMEA2582070, study PRJEB24529) | metagenome | biome: Human gut stool | place: China | collected 2011 | reverse complement strand
TTAAAGACAAGGCATTCTTTTTGTACAGACTGACTAAAATTTATGCCTAAACAATAAATCCCTCAGGTTTTTACGTTGACCCTACATTGTGCTTCTGTCCCGATTTTGTCCCGGAGTTTTAAAAGCAAATAAGGTAACTACTTGTTTGTTAAGTAGTTACCTTATAACCAGTCGGGGTGACTGGATTCGAACCAGCGACCACACGCCCCCCAGACGCGTACTCTAACCGGGCTGAGCTACACCCCGAATTGCGGATGCAAAGGTACTGCTTTATTCGGAATAACCAAATATTTTCCGCAATAATTTCTTAGTATTTTTAGATTACGTTTAAACGCTGTTTGAACACGACAAAACTTATCCCATGGTTTCGCGGTAGAAATCAAGCAGTTCGTAGATTTCCTCTTGTGAGGCGGTCTGGTTGATACGAATGTCACCGATTCCTCCTAAAAGAGTGAAATTGATGACGCCACATGAGGCATTCTTTTTGTCATGCTTCATGAAGTCGTACAGACATTCATAGTCATCGCAGGTGAAATAAAGGCTGCCATAGTTTTCCTTGATGAACTGAATGGTGGTGCGCAACGCTTCTTTCGGGAAACCGCAGCGGATGTGTGACAGATAAAGTTCGCAGACCATACCCCAGGCTACAGCATATCCATGAAGCACCGGATGGTTAGTCTTTAGGGCGAAACTTTCAAAGGCATGTCCGATGGTATGTCCGAAATTCAACGCTTTCCGGATGCTTTGCTCATAGGGGTCTTTTTCTACGATGTCTTCCTTGACTTGCACGGACTGGCCGATAAGTTTCTGCAGCAATGCGTAGTCTATGTGAGCAAAGTCAAATGTCAGCAGTTCGCTCCAGTGTGACGGCTGACTGATTAGACCGTGCTTCAGCATTTCTCCGTAACCGGACAGCAGGTTGGGCATATCGAGGGTTTTCAGAAACTGGCTGTCAATCATTACCTGATCGGCAGGATAGAAGGAGCCGATTTCATTCTTGAGTCCGTTGAAGTTGATACCGGTTTTTCCACCCACGGCGGCATCAATCATGGAAAGCAGGGTGGTGGGGATGTTGATACAAGCGATACCTCGTTTGAAGGTGGCTGCGGCAAATCCTCCCAAGTCGGTCACCATGCCTCCTCCTAAGTTTATGAGCAGCGAGTGGCGGGTGGCTCCCCGGTTGCTGAGCTGGTTCCATACATAGGCCAGTGTCTCCAAGTTTTTATGCACATCTTCCGGACCAATGACAATTTGTTCTGCATCCTTCAGCAAGGCGATGTCTTGCAGCAGAGGGAGGCAAAGACGAAAAGTATGTTCGTCGGTCAGGATAAAAATCTTGTCGTATGAATGTGCAGATAACTTCTGGCTGAGTTCCGTATTGAAATTTTGGCAAATAATGACTTCTTGTTTACTCATAAGTGTATTTGTTTTGGTCGCAAATTTAGAAAAAAAGTTAGAAGAAGTCGGATGTTGGCTTACAATTAAGTATTTTTGTGCGAATAAAAAATAATCAAGTTATGAAAGGAATTTTTCCGGCTTCGTGCCGTTTGTTGGGGTATGTGTTACTGTTATTGTCAGTATTTGTTCCGTTATTGATGTATATGTTCGGACAAGTGAATGACGGTAATCTGCTGTATGTGAAACTGGGAATGAAACTGGTCATCTGGATTTCATTGTTCATGGTTTTTCTGGCTAAAATGAAGGATGAAAATGAGGAAGCTTTTGCCATTCGGCGGAAAGCAATGGTGATTTCACTCTATTTGTGGGGAATTTATTATGTAGGAGTGTTGCTGAATGCAGCTTATGGAGGAAATTTGCAGGAAGCAGACAATTCAGTAGGTATTGTGTACATGGTTATTTGTGTGTTCTGTAAAGAGTTTTTGATGCAGAAAGCAAAGATTGAAAAAAACTTCAGACAAAAATAAGTTAAAAAATAAAGAGTAGGGGTAAACCTTTTTTGTTGATAATTGTCAAAGGTACAATTAATCAACAAGGAAGAGATAAAGGCAATGAAAAAAGTTTTATTGGGATTGCTGCTGATGGTGGGGGTAACCATTTCTGCTTTTGCACAAAGCAGCGGCAGCCGTGGAACCGTGACGGGAACGGTTCTTGATGAAGGGGATAAATCGCCTGTCATTCAGGCTACAGTACAGCTCCTTTCCGTAAAGGATAGTTCAATGGTAGTGGGAAATGTGACAAATCTGGATGGACATTTCTCACTATCTGTGCGTCCGGGAAAGTATCTGCTGAAGGTTTCATATATTGGATATACTCCTTTTTTCAAGCAGGTTGCGTTGACGCGTAACAATCCGCGTTTGAATGTGGGCAAGGTGGAGCTGGCTTCGGATGCCATTATGCTGGCAGAAGCTGTAGTGGTGGCTGAGGCTCCGGAGGTGACGGCAGTGGCCGATACGTTGGTGTACAACAGTTCTGCCTATCGTGTGCCTGAAGGTTCGGCTTTGGAGGAACTGGTGAAGAAGCTTCCGGGGGCTGAAGTGGATGAAGACGGAAAAATCACGATAAACGGGAAGGAAATCAAGAAAATCATGATTGATGGAAAGGAATTTTTTGCCGATGACCCGAATATTGCCATGAAAAATCTTCCGGTAAATATTATTGATAAGGTGCGTGCGTATGATAAACAATCGGACTTGGCCCGTGTGACAGGTATTGATGACGGCGAAGAAGAAACCGTGCTCGACCTGAGTGTGAAGCCGGGTATGAATAAGGGATGGTTTGGTAATGCGGACGTAGCAGCCGGAACGGAAGACCGTTACAGTGGAAAAGTAATGTTGAATCGATTCATTGGAGAGAATCAGTTTACGGTGATTGGTTCAATGAATAATGTGAATGATAACGGCTATCCGGGAGGAGGCGGTGGCTTTCGTTGGGGAGGACAGAACGGTCTGACCAGCATCAAGATGGGTGGTTTCAACTTTAGTACACAGAGTGAGAAACTGGAAACAGGAGGTAGTGTGAATTATAACTACAAGGATGCGGACATTATCAGCAAGCAGGCTTCGGAAACATTCGTTTCTTCGGCTACCAGCTCTTTCAAGAATGCCCAGAATGCTAATCGCAATAAGACTACTTCGCTTACGGCAGATTTTCGTATTGAGTGGAAACCGGATACTATGACAACGGTGATTTTTCGTCCGCGTTTAACATACGGAAAGAATGATAACAGGAGTGCGACAAATTCTTTTACATTCAGCCAGGATCCGGAACATACAACCGACGAAATTTTGAGTGCAGCCGACAATCTTTCATCTTTGATTCCAGAAGAAAATATTGTCAATACAATTGCGCGTAACAGTCTGCAGAAAGGAGATAACTTTAATGTGGGAGGTTCGGCCATGGTTAACCGTCGTTTGGGAAAACCGGGACGTAATATTACTTTCCGTGGCTCCTATAATTACACGAACAGTTCGAGTGAACAGTTCTCGGTGTCTGAAACGGACTATTACCAGAAAACAGAGGAGGAACGGCTGGAAATTTTGAACCGCTATATTTCTACGCCTACTTTGAACTATAATTATGGTGCACGCTTTACTTATAGCGAACCGATATTTAAGGGTGGCTTCTTGCAGTTCAGTTATTATTTCCAGTACAAGCGTTCAAAGAGTGACAATTCCACCTACACAATGCCGAATGACTGGGAGATAGCGCAAGGTTATGGAGGAGATAATGTGGGAGTGCTGGATGAAAAGAACAGCAAGAGTGCACAGTACACATATTACAATCATCAGGCAGATGTTTCTTTGCGTTGGATTCGGGAAAAAATGAGTTTGAATGCAGGTGTTTCTTTCCAGCCGCAGAAATCGAAATTGTCTTATAAGAAAGACCAGTTGGATACGGTGGCCGTACGAAACGTATTCAACTTTACTCCGACATTTGATTTCCGTTATAAATTCTCGAAAACAAGCCAGTTGAGAATCAACTACCGCGGAAGAAGCTCTCAGCCAAGCATGACGGATTTGCTGCCTATTGAGGATACGACCGACCCGTTGAACATTCGTCGGGGAAATCCGGGGTTGAAACCGGCATTTACCAACTCGTTCATGGCTTTTTACAATACATTTGATACAGAGAAACAGCGGGGTATCATGACGCACTTCCGTTTTGAAAATGTATTGAACAGCATTAGTAATCGTAGTACATACGACCCGCAAACCGGTGGAACGGTAACCATGCCGGAGAATATCAATGGCAACTGGAACTTGTTTGGTATCTTGGGTTCTAATACGGCTTTGCGTAATAAGAAGTATACCATCAATACCTTTACGATGGCCCGTTATAATAACATTGTGAGTTATATGAGCGATGCACAGGCTGAGAATGTGTCAGATAAGAACAAAACCCGTCAGTTGTCTTTGAGTGAACGCTTGAGAGGTACGTATCGTAATGACTGGTGGGAATTCTCTCTGAACGGTTCATTGGCTTATACGCATTCGCGAAATAGCTTCAAGGAAGAGAATAATATGGATACCTACCAGTTCTCGTACGGAGCAAGTACCAATGTACGTTTGCCCTGGAATATGTCAATTGCGACAGACATCTCTCAGAACTCACGTCGTGGATATGCGGATGCAAGCATGAACCGTGATGAGTTAATCTGGAATGCCCAGCTTTCGCAAGACTTCCTGAAAGGAAATGCAGCTACGGTCAGCATTCAGTTCTATGATATTCTGCGTAATCAGAGCAATATCAGCCGTGTAATCAGTGCGGCTATGCGAAGTGATACGGAATACAATGCGATTTACAGCTATTGCATGGTACACTTTATTTACCGTCTGAATCTGTTTGGTGGAAAAGGTGCCGGCCCGAGAATGGGTGGTCCGGGAAGAGGACCTGGATTTGGTCCTGGCCCGGGACATGGACCTCGCAGATTCTAAGGTTGAACATATATACCGCAAAAGTCAATTTCACTTTTGCGGTATTTTTTTTGCCTTTTTCCAAATTACTCGTAATTTTGTTGAAAACCAAGTCGTGAGATGGACATAGCAGTCTGGAATAGTATCTTTTTGGCCGTAATCTATTTCCTTTATTTTGCGGTAATACTGACAACTATCTTTGTCGTGATTCTTGACAATCGTAGTCCGGTAAAGACTATGGCATGGATTCTGGTTCTCTTTTTTCTTCCTGTAGCCGGATGGATTCTGTACTTGTTTTTCGGGCGTAGTACGCGTAAGGAACATCTTATCAGTCGGAAAGGGTATGCTCGCTTGAGCAAGCGCCCTATGGCGGCCTATCAGGAACAGCCGTCCGTAATGGCAGAATATGGCAAGCAGCGTTTGATGGATTTTTTTTCACGGGTAAATAATGCACTGCCTTTCTCCGGAAATAGAGTTACAGTTTATACGGATGCTGTTTCCATGTTATCGGAATTATTGAAAGATATTTACAGAGCTCGTCATCACATCCATCTGGAGTTTTATATTTTTGAGGATGATGCGGTAGGTCGGTTGGTTAGAGATGCTTTGATTGACCGGGCTCGTGACGGAGTGAAGATACGGGTGCTGTATGACGATGTGGGTTGTTGGAAAGTGCCTCATGATTTTTATGAACAAATGCTTTGTGAAGGCATAGAAGTCCTTTCGTTCCTGAAAGTCCGTTTCCCTAGATTTACCAGTAAAGTGAATTATCGCAACCATCGGAAGATTGTGGTGATAGATGGTTGTGTGGGGTTCATAGGTGGGATGAATCTGGCAGAACGTTATGTGAAGGGATTGGGAAAAGGAAATTGGAGAGATACACACGTCAGACTGGGAGGAAAGGTGGTGTACGGGTTGCAGACGGCTTTTCTTACTGACTGGTATGCCATTGATCGCACCTTGCTCACTTCAGCAGAATATTTCCCTCCGATTTCGGTGAAGGGAGGTGTGCTGGGGCAAATTGTGACTTCCGATCCGGTAGGTGAGTGGAGGGATATTATGCAAGGACTGATGATGGCTATCTGTTCTACCCGGAGGTATTTTTATGTGCAGACTCCTTATTTCTTGCCGAACGAGGAAGTGATGACCGCTTTGCAGACAGCAGCATTGGCTGGGGTTGATGTGCGGCTTATGCTTCCTAAAAGAGGGGATACCTGGCTTATTCATAAAGGTTCGCTATCTTATCTCTCGGAGATGATGAAGGCAGGGGTGAAAATTTACCTCTACAAAAAGGGATTTCTGCATTCTAAGTTGATGGTGTGTGATGACGAATTGTCAACGGTGGGGTCTACGAATATGGACTTTCGAAGTTTTGAGCATAACTTCGAGGCCAATGCCTTTTTTTATGACAGGGAAACGGCTATGACTTTAAAAGAAATATTCCTGGCCGATCAGAAGGATTGTTTTCTGTTGTCAGCCAGGATTTGGGAAAAACGTTCTTGGAAAAATAAGATTACTGAATCGGTTGTGCGTCTTCTTGCTCCTTTACTCTGAAAAAGGAAAAGTTGACACTTCCGTAGTGACGGTGCTCGAAAAAGCAGGGATGACTCTCAAAGTTGAGATCTTTTCCATGTTCCAGAACGAAAATACCTTCCGGCTTGAGCAGGTTGTACTGAAATATCAGGTCGGGTATGCTTGCCAATTCTTTCAGGGCATACGGAGGGTCAGCAAAGATAAAATCGAACTGCAGGCCGCATTTCTCGATGTATTTGAATACATCGGCTCTTAAAGGGATGCACTTGTCCGTTTTGACCTCGCGCATGACTTTGCTGATGAAGGCATGGTGCTGCGGGTCTTTCTCTACAGAAATAACCTGATCGCATCCTCGTGACACAAGTTCTATACTGATACTGCCCGTTCCGGCAAACAAATCGAGTGCTGTTATTCCATCTTCAAAGTCAATGTAGTTGTTGAGCACATTGAACAGATTTTCTTTGGCAAAGTCAGTCGTAGGACGTGCCTTGAATGTGTGGGGAACGTCGAAACGTCTCCGTTTGTATATTCCGCTTATTACTCGCATGAGATTAAAGATAGCATGTCAAATGAAATTTCTTTGATGCGGCTCATTGCTGAGTCGTTGAATTCCATTTGAGGATTAATGATGAATAGTTTTCGTATGTATTTTTTTAGTCGCAATGGCAATTCTTTCCATTGTGGAACCCGATTGTTCCCGCAAATGTATAACTGGTCATCTTCTTGATTGTAGCCAGCCTGCTGCCAGATGTTCAACAGATAATAGCATGAATCATTCAGGCCGGAAATGGGGTAAGTGTTCAGTAGCAGTAGTTTTTCTTTTTCGAAAGCTATCACTTCTACACTTTCGGGATGGAAGATGGCAAATAATTTACGGCAGTCACTCGGTTTGACCTTATGTGCGAGGTACTCGGTAATTGGACTTACGGATGCAAACAAACGGGCATTGGGGAAATGTTCTGTCAGGAACAGATGGGTGAGCTTGTCCAGTCCAAAAAGAATGACGAGGTTGCTCTTTCCTAAAATATTACAAAGTACTACTTCGTTATGTTGTGGGGGCAGGTTCTGATAGAACAGAAGGTCGGTCTGTTCATCTTCATACAATTCCAACGGGAGTGTAGTGTAACGTGAAGTATGAATAAGGATATTAACCTGCTTGAAACGATGTTTCAGTTCTTCTGTCTCTGTCAAATAGGCTTTTACATTGGCAGCCATTGAGCGCTGTGTATTGACTGGCGAAGAACTGAAATATACTTCCTCCGATTGCTGAGGGTGATAGATAGAAAAAGAAAATCCATCCGTACTCAGACGGATGGATAATATATACTGTTCTGATTTATTAAAATCAATAGGTTGGGCCATAGGATTATTCCCAGTTTCCTGCATTGTTGTTCGGCTGTTCGATGTCACCAACTCTCAAACCGCAATATTTACCCAATTTTGACTGCATGTCTTTCAAGTTGATCAATTCCTGGCTGTTCAAGTCACCCAAGTATACATCGTATGCAACCTGTGCCTGGAACAAGTTCAGAGGAGCACCAGATTTTGTAGTATCCTGACGGATAGCCATTTCAAATTTAGCTCCGTTTCCGTAAGGAACGTATGCCAAAGAGTCCGGATTAAATCCTTTTGCAAAGATAGTATCCATTACAGCTACCCACATTGTATCACGACGGAAGTTCTGTAAGCCTTCTTTTTCAACTTCACTCCAGTTTCCAGTTTTCTTAGCCTTGTTAATCAAGTCCATAGCCTTCTTTTCTGTCATACCGTTGTTCAACTGATCATCTGTCAATGAACCCACTTTCATGATGAAAGGAAGTTTAGCAGTCTTTACGAAAGTAATCAAACTGTCGAAGTTTGCTGTATAAGCACCGTTATGAACGGTACGATATTCCTGCTGAGCCTTACGGATGTCAATCAGGCGAGCGATAATTGCTTTTTCTCTGGTTTTTTTCGCATTGTCAAAGTTGATAGGGCCCATAATACTGCCATAGCATATATATACCAAGCAGATAACGCAGGCGGCTAACACAAGATTAAGAACTGTTTTCATGATAATATTGTTTTTTTAGTTTATATTCGTAGCGCAAAAATAAGTAAATTAGTTGAACCACGTCAATCTTACGTAAACTTTTTATACTGGCATTATGTTAAATAATGATTTATCGCAACAAATTAAGCGAAATTTTCCTTATAAACCAACAGAAGAGCAGGAAAATGCGGTGAAAAGTTTTGCCGAATTCCTGTTTTCGCCTTCTGCTGACAGTGTGTTTCTGATGAAAGGTTATGCCGGCACGGGTAAGACTACATTGACATCTGCATTGGTTCGTACGCTTGATTCGTTACAGCGGAAAGTGATTTTGTTGGCTCCTACAGGAAGGGCAGCCAAAGTCTTTTCCGGATATGCGGAACATCCGGCTTATACGATTCATAAGAAGATATATCGCCAGAAAGTCTTTTCGAATGAGACGGATAATTTTGTAGCTAATCAGAATTTGCACCGGAATACGCTGTTCATTGTGGATGAGGCTTCCATGATTGCGAATGAAGGACTTTCAGGCGGTCATTTTGGTAGCGGACGTTTATTGGATGATCTCGTGCAATATGTATATAATGGATTGGGTTGCCGGTTGATGTTGATTGGAGATACAGCACAGCTTCCGCCGATAGGGGAGGAAGAGAGCCCGGCGCTGTCTGTAGCGGCATTGCAGGGCTATGGATTGGAGGTGACAGAGTGTGTGCTTACAAAAGTGGTACGACAAACCGAAGGTTCCGGCATCTTGTCGAATGCTACTGCCTTGCGTGAAAGGATTGTAAACGAGGATTTCTTTGAATATCCTAAAATCTGTTGTAAGAACTATCCTGATATACGTATCCTTCCTGGGAGTGAACTGATTGAAGCCATAGACGAATGTTATGGTCATGTGGGGTTGGATGAAACGATTGTTATCTGTCGTTCCAATAAACGTGCTTCTCTATATAATAAAGGTATAAGAAATACGGTACTGTACAGGGAAGATGAACTGAACACGGGAGATATGCTGATGGTGGCCAAGAATAATTATTTCTGGGGAACAGACTGTAAGGAACTTGATTTTATTGCAAATGGAGATGTGGCGGTGGTACGTAGGATACGGCGTGTTCGGGAAATGTATGGTTTTCGCTTCGCAGATGTAGTGCTTGCTTTTCCTGATTATGACGGGATTGAACTGGAAGTAAAGATTTTATTGGATACCCTTCATTCGGAACTTCCTTCATTGTCGAAAGAAGAAAATGACCGTTTGTTCTATGCTGTGTTAGAAGATTATGCTGACTTACCGACCAAGCGGGAACGAATGAAAAAAATGAAAGAAGACCTTTATTACAATGCGTTGCAGGTAAAATATGCGTATGCTGTTACATGTCATAAAGCGCAAGGTGGTCAGTGGAAAAGAGTTTTTCTTGATCAAGGCTACATGACGGAAGATATGCTTTCGCCCGATTATTTCCGCTGGTTGTATACCGCATTTACCCGTGCTACAGAATTATTGTATTTGGTAAACTGGCCAGAAGAACAGACGGAAAAATAATTTATAAAGCATACACCGTTCATTTTATATGAATATAAAAGAAAGGCTGTCCCTCTAGTTGTAGAAGAACAGCCTTTCGACATGTGATTTTAAGTAGTAGGTTATTTGATGACGTTTAATTCTTTTCCTACTTTGATGAAGGCCTGGATTGCTTTGTCCAGATGGCATTGTTCATGACCGGCAGAAAGCTGTACGCGGATACGCGCCTGGCCTTTCGGCACTACTGGATAGTAGAATCCGGTTACATAAATGCCTTCTTCCTGCATGCGGGCTGCAAAATCCTGTGACAGTTTGGCATCATACAACATGACAGCGCAGATAGCACTCTGTGTAGGTTTGATGTCAAATCCGGCAGCAATCATCTTGTCACGGAAATAGTTGACATTGCTCATCAGTTTGTCATGCAAAGCATTGCTTTCTTTGAGCATGCGGAACATTTCCAAGCTTGCTCCTACGATAGCTGGTGCTACAGAGTTAGAGAACAAGTAAGGACGAGAGCGCTGACGCAACATGTCAATAATTTCTTTTTTACCAGTGGTAAATCCACCCATAGCTCCGCCAAAGGCTTTTCCTAATGTACCTGTAAAGATGTCAATCTTGTCGTATACACCGAATTGTTCAGCTACTCCATGTCCTGTAGGGCCTACCACTCCTGCAGAGTGTGATTCGTCTACCATTACGAGGGCATTGTATTTTTCTGCCAGTTCACAGATTTTGTCCATTGGAGCCACATTTCCATCCATAGAGAATACGCCGTCAGTGGCAATAATACGGTGGCGCTGTGCCTGTGCTTCTTGAAGACAGCGTTCCAAATCTGCCATATCAGCATTAGCATAGCGGTAACGTTTAGCTTTACATAAACGTACACCATCAATGATGGATGCGTGGTTCAAGGCATCTGAAATAATGGCATCTTCTTCTGTGAAAAGAGGTTCGAACAAACCACCGTTTGCGTCAAAACATGCAGCATACAGGATGGTATCTTCTGTATGGAAATAGTCAGAGATGGCAGCTTCCAGTTGTTTGTGAAGGTCTTGTGTTCCACAAATAAAGCGCACGGATGACATACCGTAACCATGGGTATCCATGGCTTTCTTGGCCGCTTCAATCAGGCGTGTGTTGTCCGACAAGCCTAAATAGTTGTTGGCACAGAAATTCAAAACTTCCTCTCCTGCGTTGACCTTGATGTCTGCACGCTGTGGAGTGGTTATTACACGTTCTTTCTTATATAAGCCGGCTGCTTCTATGTCGGCAAGTTCCTTTTTCAGGAAATCTCTAAAGTTTGTATACATATATTGATATTAAGGTTTTGCTTATGCAAAGATGCAATTTTTTTATTTAGGAAAAAAGAACACGCTTATTTTTATTTCATTTATAAGAACTTTTGTATATTTGCTCCGCAATTTAAAAATCTAGCTTGTAAATGAAAAACATTTTAATAATTGGGGCAACTGGACAGATAGGTTCAGAACTCACAATGCTTTTGAGAAAGAATTATTCTGGTAATGTAGTGGCTGGTTATATTCCTGGTGCTGAGCCTAAAGGAGAATTGAAAGAATCAGGTCCTTCGGCTATTGTGGATATTACGAACCCGCAACAAATTGCCGATGCGGTAAGTAAGTATCAAGTAGATACAATCTACAATTTGGCTGCATTGCTTTCTGCCGTTGCAGAAAACAAGCCTCAGCTTGCCTGGAAAATCGGACTTGGAGGATTGTTCAATACGCTTGAAGTCGCTCGTGAAAAGCAGTGTGCAGTATTTACTCCGAGCTCTATCGGCTCATTTGGTCCTGGTACTCCTAAAGACAAAACTCCTCAGGACACCGTGCAGCGTCCGAAGACCATGTATGGTGTGACAAAAGTTTCAGGTGAATTATTGAGTGACTATTATTTCACTCGTTTTGGAGTGGATACTCGTTCCGTACGTTTCCCGGGATTGATTTCGTATGTAACTCCTCCGGGTGGTGGTACTACAGACTATGCCGTAGATATTTATTACTCTGCAGCTAAAGGTGAAAAATTTGTCTGCCCGATTGCTGAGGGAACTTATATGGATATGATGTATATGCCGGATGCTTTGCGTGCAGCGGTAGAAATTATGGAAGCAGATCCGTCTAAGTTGGTTCATCGTAATTCATTCAACATTGCTTCAATGAGTTTTGAACCGAATACAATCTACCAGAATATCCGTAAATATCTTCCGGAGTTTGAAATGCAATATCAGGTAGACCCATTGCGTCAGGCTATTGCAGAATCATGGCCAAACTCATTGGATGATACATGTGCCCGTGAAGAATGGGGCTGGAAACCGGAATATGATTTGGATGCCATGACTCAAGACATGCTTGCGAAACTGAAAGAGCGTTTTGGCCGTTAATTGCCAACAGATTTGATGCTACATAATTAAAATCCCCTCACTCCCTGTATGATTACAGAGAAGAGTGAGGGGATTTCTTGTATAGGAATTTCTTTTGTTAGAAGATACTTTGGAAAAATGTCTTGATGGCTTCTGGCTTTATGTGGTGAAGTGTATGCTCTTTTATTTTTGTGGAATCCATCAGGCAATGCAGCCCTTTGTAGCCGTCCGCTGATTCTTGCAATACTTTTTCTGTATAGATGTTTTCTGCTTTCTTGTTTTTCTGACTTTCCGGTTGATTTTTAAACTGGCCGATATAGATGTTTTCTTCAAAAGCATTTCGGGTAGAAGATGTAAAATCAAAATGGCTGGGCTCTGCTGCGTAATAGATATTTTGACGGAAATAAGTACTGTCTGCATATCCATCCCAAGAGTCGGAAGTGATCATCGTACGGTCTACTGCATCAGACGGTTTAGGGTTGGCGTGGATAATATTACGTTCGACTAATGTTTGTTTTACGGGACCAGCTATGTGGATACTGGGAGAAAACATACCTTGACGTGTTTCTTTCGGGCGTATACCGTCTCCTATACTGATATTGTATCGAACAATGCTTCCGATGTTTCCGCAGCTATAATCTCCGGCATTTCCACTGTTGCATATAAGTACCATTCCTCCGTAATTGTCGTGACTGTAATTGTATTGTATAAGGGTGTTCTGGCAATTGTAGTCGGAATCGAATCCTTGTGCATCCCAGGGCGCTTTATGTCCCCATACTTCATTATATTGTATGATGGTATTGTCACAGCTCCAAGGCTAGATGCCTGCTGCTGCCTCTGTCATCGGAAGAATGTCGGGTGAATCGCACATGAGATTATATTCAATCAGTGTACTGTCACAACCTATGGGGACAATGCCGTCGCCGGGAACTTTTTCAATTAAATTGTTCCGTACAATGGTATGTTTATTCGGATACCAGTTTTTACGATCGTAATAACCACTCCAAATCATGGCATTGCGTTCACATCTTAAAATGTGACAATTTTCTATGGTCAGACTGTCAAAGCGTGAGCGAATACTGTCTCCTCCGTTTACAATCAGAATACCACTTCCTCCTCCCTCTTCTTTGACAAGAGAACCATTGACATCACGTATGGTAAGGTTGTTTATTCTGATGTTATGAGAAATGCCATAATCTGTACATTCTACTTTTAATCCAGTACGTCCGGCCTTTCGTTCTTTACCTGTATTACTGATTTCAAGGTTTTGAATTGTGAAGTAATCGGAGTTGAAAATACGTACGGCATACATGGAGGTATCATTCCCTGCAATACATGGTTTTTGATTGCCCTCACCGTATGCATCGATAATGATGGGGTGAGTGTAGGTACCTTTGCCTGTGACTTCCAATATTCCGGGAAATGTTTCCCCTTTTTTGAATAGAATTTTATCACCGGGCTGTAGGGAGATTTGTTTCAAGGCTTCTATACTTTGCCAGGCAGAACGAGGTGAGGTTCCGTTGTTTTGGTCACTTCCTGAAGTCGCATCCAGGTAATAGACGTGTGATGAGTTGCATGCATAAAAAACAGATGAAAGTAAGCAGAATGCAAGCTGTGTCCATGTAGATGTTTTCATAATATATAAATTGTATTTCATTGTAAAGGTAGTGATATTGTTGAATATAAAAGCGATTTTCTATTTTTGTTGATGGTCTCATTCTATTTTTTGACAGAATTGTTTTATACAGAGTAGCCGTTTTGTCTTATTTTTGTATATGGTATCTTAAAACTTAATATCAATGAAAAAACTATGGATGGCGCTTGCCTTATGGGGAGCTTTAGCAGCGCAGCTGCATGCACAATGGAAGCCGGTTGAGGGACGGATTAGCACACAATGGTCTGAACAGGTAAATCCGGATAATGTATTACCAGAATATCCACGGCCTATTATGGAAAGAACAGAATGGAAAAATCTGAATGGCCTTTGGGATTATGCAATTATAGAAAAAGGAAAACATTCCCCTTCTGTTTTTGATGGGAAAATTCTGGTACCTTTTGCTGTAGAATCTTCTTTATCAGGAGTTGCCAAAACGGTAGGTGCAGAGAAAGAGTTGGTCTATCGTCGTTCGTTTGACGTTCCTTCTTCTTGGAAAGGGAAAAAAGTACTTCTGCATTTCGGAGCAGTCGACTGGAAAACTGATGTATGGGTAAATGATGTAAAGGTAGGCAGCCATACCGGAGGATTTACTCCTTTCTCTTTTGATATAACGGAAGCTTTGCAAGGGAAAAACAATACTCTGCTGGTAAAGGTGTGGGACCCGACAGATAAGGGTTACCAGCCAAGAGGAAAGCAGGTATCGCGTCCTGAAGGTATATGGTATACTCCGGTAACAGGAATATGGCAGACCGTCTGGCTGGAACCTGTCAGTGAATCGTATATTCAGGACTTGCGTATTACTCCGGACATTGATAATTCCTTGCTTTCTTTGAAGGCCTTGGTAAAAGATGCTACTTCAAAAGATTTGGTAGAGGTAAAAGTCTTTGATGGTCAACAGTTGGTAGCGCAAGGAAAAAGTATTAATGGAGAATGTGTACAGGTTGCAATGCCGGAGAATACTAAATTATGGTCTCCAGAATCTCCTTTCCTTTATACGTTGAAGGTTTCTTTAAAGCAGAACGGAAAACTGGTGGATGAAGTGTCCAGTTATGCAGCTATGCGAAAATATTCTTCCAAACGTGATGCCAACGGTATTGTACGTCTGGAGTTGAATAACAAGCCGTTGTTCCAGTTTGGTCCTCTGGATCAGGGCTGGTGGCCGGATGGGTTATATACGGCTCCTACGGACGAAGCCTTATTGTACGATATACAGAAGACAAAAGATTTTGGATTTAATATGATTCGCAAACATATTAAAGTAGAGCCTGCACGCTGGTATACGTATTGTGACAAGTTAGGTATTATTGTATGGCAGGATATGCCCAGCGGTGACCGTAACCCGGAATGGCAGAACCGGAAATATTTTGAGGGTACAGAAATGAAGCGAAGTGCAGAATCGGAAGCTTGTTACCGGAAGGAATGGAAGGAAATAATGGATGCATTGTATTCTTATCCTTGCATTGGCACATGGATTCCATTTAATGAAGCTTGGGGACAGTTCAAAACTCCGGAAATAGTGGAGTGGACCAAACAATATGACCCGACCCGTTTGGTCAATCCTGCCAGTGGAGGTAACCATTACACTTGTGGGGATATGCTGGATTTGCATAACTATCCTGCTCCGGAATTGTATCTGTATGATGCACAGAGAGCGACAGTATTGGGTGAATATGGAGGTATTGGCTGGGTAGTACAGGGACATATCTGGGAGCCGGACCGTAACTGGGGATATATTCAGTTCAATTCTTCTAAGGAAGTGACAGATGAATACGTGAAATATGCGGAAAAACTTTATGATTTAATACCTCGTGGTTTTTCTGCAGCAGTATATACGCAGACAACGGACGTAGAAGTGGAAGTAAACGGTTTGATGACATACGACCGCAAAGTAATTAAACTGGATGAAAAGCGGGTTCGTGAGATTAACCGTAAACTATGTGAATCTTTAAACAAATAAGGTAAAAAGATAATATGATGCAGAGGGGAGAGATTTTAATATATTCTCTGGCCCTCTGTTTTTATGAAAAATAGACCTTTGTGCCATGATAAAAAAACATTCTATATTATTAATTCTATTGTTATTAAGCTTTGGTTTTCCGGAGATAATAATATCTTCTTCTGCGTCTTATTATTTTCGGACATTGGGAATTAATGATGGTCTTTCTCAAAGTACTGTAAATGCAATATTGCAGGATCGGAAAGGTTTTATGTGGATAGGAACAAAAGATGGATTAAATCAGTACGATGGACAAGTCTTTAGGACTTTTCAGAAAGAAAATTCCTCATTAGGTAATAATTTTATAACAGCTTTATATGAAGATTGTGATGGAGATATTTGGGTAGGAACAGATGCGGGGGTGTATATTTATAATCCAGTTCAGGAGGCTTTTCAACTATTGGAAACAGAAATTACATCTTTAGGTGAAAAAATTATGCGTTCTGTGACATGGATTACGTCTGATTTACAAAATAATATCTGGATTTCAGTAGATGGTCAAGGACTTTTCTGTTATGATAAACAGAAGAAAAGTTTGATAAAATCGGTTTCATGTGGAGAAGCCAATCTTGCTAATGTCACTCATTTTTGGTTTAATGCAGGAGAATTGTGGATTGCTCGTTATGAGGATAATTTGTATTTTTCAAAAGATAATTCTTCTTTTAACGTTTTTAGGGATGCAAATGGAAAGGAAATTTTTAAAGGGCTTGTAATAAATACTTGTGTAGAAGGGCTACATAATTGTTTGTATGTGGGTACCTCAAAAGGACTAATAGAAGTCAATTTAACTTCTCGTAAAGTAAGAAAATTGTTGGATGAATATGTGCGTGATATTTGTTTTCGTTCAGATTCGGATTTGTGGATTGGAACAGAACAAGGACTTTATATTTATAATATAGAAACAGATGAATATGAACATTTGACTACGCCGGATATAGACGAACGTTATGCTCTTTCTGATAACGCTATATATAGCGTATATAAAGATCGTGAAGGAGGTATGTGGGTTGGTTCTTATTTTGGCGGACTAAACTATTATCCATATCAGTATACTTACTTTGAAAAATATTATCCTCGTGGAGATCTTAGGCAGATGGGGCGACGTGTTAGAGAATTTTGCGCTGGAAATGATGGTACATTATGGCTTGGTACAGAAGACAAAGGGTTGTTTAATTTTAATCCTAAGAGTGGAAAAATAATACCTTTTCATCATGTGGAGTTAGGACATAATATTCATGGTTTGTGCTTAGATGGAAATGGTTTGTGGGTTGGCACTTTCTCTGGCGGATTGAACTATATAGATTTACGTACAAAAACTTTGAAACATTATGGTAAAGGCGATGCAGTTAATACATTAAGTTCTGATAATATATTTTCTATTTGTAAAACTAGCACAAACGATATTTGGATTGGTACAACTTCTGGTTTGTTACGATATAATCGTTCAACGGATGATTTTTTACGTGTGAAAGAATTGGAGAGTATATTTGTATATGATATTTTGGAAGATAGTTATGGAAAATTATGGATGGCAACTTATTCGGATGGTGTTTTTTGTTATGATTTGCCTCAAAACCGTTGGAAACATTATACATGGATTCCAGGGGATAGTACTTCCTTGCCTTATAATAAGGTAATTAGTATTTTTGAAGATAGTCATAAACGGGTATGGTTTACTACACAAGGAGCTGGTTTTTGTCGTTTTTGTTCTGAGACAGATAATTTTATTTGTTATGATATGTCTGATGGATTTCCTAGCAATATTGTGTATAAAATAGTAGAGGACGATAAGGGGAAGTTATGGTTGACAACGAATAAAGGTTTGGTTTCTTTTCTTCCGGAAACAGGTGTTAAACATATATATACGACCGCTAATGGGCTACTTAGTAACCAATTTAATTATCAATCAGGATTTAAAGATAATGAGGGAATAATTTATTTAGGGAGTATTGATGGGTTTATTGCTTTTAATCCTTCTGAATTTGCAGAAAATAAGCAAGTTCCGTCATTGGTGCTAACCGATTTCTTCTTATTTAATAAGCGTTCTCCAATAGCTATAGAGGGTTCTCCTATTTTTAAAAGTATTACTTATTCAGATGTAATAGAGTTGAGTGCGGAGCAGAATTCTTTTTCTTTGAGGGCGTCTGTGTTGAGTTATCAAGCTCCTTTATCAAATATTATAATCTATAAGTTAGATGGATATGATAAGGAATGGTATACTTTGGAGAGAGGGGAGTCAAAGATTAGCTATTCTAATTTGCCTTATGGATCATATATGTTAAGAGTTAGGGGGGCAAATAGTGATGGAATATGGAGTCCTCAAGAACGCATCTTAAAAATACATGTGCATCCTCCTTTTTATCTTTCTTGGTTTGCTTATATTATTTATAGTATATTGTTAATATTATCTGTAATGATGTCTTTTTACTACTTCAGGAAAAGAAGTCAAAAGAAGCATTTGCGAGCAATGGAAATCTTGAAATATGAAAAAGAACGTGAATTATATACGGCGAAAATAGATTTTTTCACTAATGTGGCACATGAAATACGTACTCCTTTGACTTTGATAAAAAGTCCTTTAGAGAATGTGCTGGCTTCTGCTCATCTGGATGAGAATATAAAAGATGACCTTGAAATTATGGATTTGAATACCAATCGTTTGCTGGACTTGGTGAATCAGTTACTTGATTTTCGCAAGACGGAAACAAAAGGCTTCAGATTAAATTTTATGGATTATAATTTATCAGGTCTTTTACAAGCTATTTATAAACGTTTTACTCCTCTTGCCCGGGAGAAAGGCTTGGAGTTTGCGATAGAAAGTATAGATGATTTACATGCTTCGGTCGATAAGGAGGGATTTACGAAGATTATAAGTAATTTGTTTACCAATGCCATTAAATATTCGGATACTTATATTTGTGTGAAATTGCGTTTGGACAAATCTTCGAATTTATTAATTCTGTCTGTAGAAAATGATGGGGTGATTGTTCCGAAAGATGAACGTGAAGAGATCTTTAAGCCTTTTAAGCAGTATCATGAAGAAAATACTCATGTGCAAGGTACTGGTATTGGACTTGCATTGGCTCGTTCTTTAGCTGAATTGCATGGGGGAAAATTATCGATGGATGAAGCATTGGATTGTAACCGTTTTATTCTTCAGCTTCCATTGTGTCATGAACAGATATTAAATTTGTCTCATACAGAAGATGAAGAGCCTGTTCTCGCCGTAGATTCGAATGTTGTGGAACCGCTTTCGCAGTCAGATTCTTTCCGTTATACGTTGTTGGTAGTAGAGGATAATACTGAAATGCGTAAATTTTTGCAGAAGCAGTTGGCTGAATCTTATAAAGTATTTGTTGTGTCCAATGGTGTGGAAGCGTTGAAGATTTTGCAGGATTCTATTGTAAATTTGGTTCTTTCGGATATAATGATGCCTGAAATGGATGGATTGGAATTGTGTGATGTAATAAAGTCTAATCTGGATTATAGCCATATTCCAGTTATTCTATTGACTGCAAAGACTACTTTGCAATCAAAGATTGAAGGAATGAAGGCGGGGGCCGATGCGTATGTAGAAAAGCCTTTCTCGATGGAATACCTGAAAGCTTGTATTTCGAATTTATTGAAGAATCGTGAACAGTTACAAGCAACCTTTGTTCATGCTCCTTTTGTGCAGACTAATAGTATGGCAATTACTAAGGCTGATGAAGAATTTCTGAAAAAATTAAATGAAATTGTACAGGCCAATATTCAGAATCCTGATTTTAGTTTGTTGGATATGGCAGATCAGTTATGCATGAGTCGCTCTAGTTTAAATCGTAAAATAAAAGGAATACTTGATGTAACTCCTAATGACTATATTCGTATAGAACGATTAAAAAAAGCTGCTTTACTTTTGAAGGAAAGAAATTGTAAGATTAATGAGGTTTGTTATATGGTTGGCTTTAATACGCCATCCTATTTTGCAAAATGTTTTCAAAAACAATTCGGTATGTTACCTAAAGATTTTGGGGTAGATAAATGATATGGAAGGTCTATTTTCATTTCTAATGTTTAGGGTGGAATATAGGGAAATGCAATAATATTCTTAAAAAATAGAATAGTAATTGCATACATAAGTGTATATATAAAGTATTTAGGTTTTGAATTTATTTTATTATAAATAGAATGTATTGTTTCATGTTTTTTCTCTTTGATGAACTACTTTTGAATCGATTCATTTTAACTTTAAATTAGTATGAAAACAAAATTAATGAGTTGTTTATTTTGCGTAGGCGTTGGATTAGTTCCTTCGATGGCAAGTTCGATGAATGAGGAAGTTCAGAGTTTGATTGTACACCAATCAAATAAGCGGGCATTGTCTGGTATTGTTACAGACGCGACAACTAATGAGCCTCTTATAGGAGTTAGTATTTTGATAAAAGGAACACAGGTGGGCACTGTAACAGATGTGGATGGAAAATTTATATTGGATGTAAGTCAAAATGATGTTTTAGAGTTTTCTTATATAGGTTATAAGTCACAAACGTTAGCTGTTGAGGGAAAAACAATATTAAATGTTTTAATGACTCCTGATAATGAAATGTTGGATGAAGTTGTTGTTGTTGGATATGGATCAATGAAAAAGTCTGATTTGACGGGAGCTGTTGTTAGTGCAAATATAAAAGATTTTGAAAAAGCTCCAAATACCAATATTCTCCAGTCTTTACAAGGAACAATCCCTGGATTAAATGTTGGACAAGCAACAACTGCTGGTGGAACACCAGATGTTTCTATTCGCGGCACGAATACTTTATCGGGTAGTAAAGATGTTCTTATTGTATTGGATGGAATAATTTATACAAGTCCATTATCTTCCATCAATCCTAATGATATTGAATCTGTTGATGTGTTGAAGGATGCTAGTGCTACAGCTGTTTATGGTGCACAAGCTGCCAATGGAGTATTATTAATAACAACTAAACGTGGAAAAGCAGGCAAAACGAAGGTGGATTTTTCAACTGCTTATACCACATCTTCTCCGACAAAGAATCTTCGTCCGATGAATCGTCAAGAATATTTGGATTTTACTCGTGAGTTTTGGTATGATGAGGCTTATTTGGGACCGGATTATAAAACTCCTAATCCTGATTTCGATTTGGCAAGTAAATTGCCTGATGCGGTTATGTTGGATGCCGATAGTCCAGATGGAATTGTTCCCTATGATTATGATTGGTGGGGAGAAGGGACTTCTAATGCTTCCATGTGGGAAAATAAATTGAGTTTGTCTGGAGGAACAGATACAATGTCTTATTTGATTTCGTATGCTAATACTAGTCAAAAAGGATATATACTAAATGATGAATTTAAGCGTAATAGCATTCGTGTTAATTTGGATGTAAAACCATTTAGTTGGTTGAAGACAGGTGTTCAGACTTTTGGCTCTTTTGTTAATCGAGATGGGGCACAACCTGATATATGGGATCTAGTGACGCAGAATCCTTTATGTCGTCCTTATGATGATGAAGGCAATATTATTCCTTACCCTTTTAATACGTTGGATACAAATCCGTTTATGTTGTCAGATGTAGATGATCGTGAACGACATAATTATTTCTTTGCTAATATTTATGCAGAAGTTCAATTACCGATTAAGGGATTAACCTATCGTTTTAATTGGGGTAACAATTATCGTATTGATGAGCATTATCAGGCAAGTGAGTATGGTGCTAGTTTAAATGGAGAAGCTTATAAGCAGCATACAGAATATTATGATTGGACATTTGATAATATTGTGAATTATAATGGGGAATTCGGAGACCATAGTATTGCTGCTACTTTCCTTTATGGAGCAAGTGAACGTAAGCAGAATTATACGGAAGCGAAATCTCAAAAATTTTCACGTTTGTCTTTAGGGTATAATGATTTGTCTTTAGGTAAGGACCAATACACATCTTCTGATGCTTGGAGTGAGGCTTTGCTATATCAAATGTTCCGCTTAAATTATAAATATAAAAATCGGTATTTGTTGACAGCAACAGTACGTCGTGATGGCTTTTCTGGGTTTGCTGAAAATAATAAATTTGCTGTTTTCCCTTCTGTTGCTTTAGGATGGGTTCTATCAGAAGAAAAATGGTTTAAAGCATTATGGGTAGATCAATTGAAAATTCGTGGTGGCTGGGGAATCAGTGGTAATCAGACATCTCGTTATAAGTCATTGGCTATAGTTGATACTTATTCTGGATATGTCTTTGGTGATGGAGCGGCAACGGAGACAGCTCAAAAAGTTACTGCGATGGGAAATAATGATTTGAAGTGGGAAAAAACTTCTGGTTATAATGTAGGTGTTGATTTCTCATTATTTAAGAATCGTTTGATCGGTTCATTAGAGCTTTATTATACAACAACTCGTGATTTACTTTATGATAGAGTGATACCAACTATTACAGGATTTAGTCAAATTAGTTCTAATATTGGAAAGATACGTAATAAAGGAGTTGAATTTACAATTACTTCTCACAATTTTGTGCTTCCAAATTTTGAGTGGAGTACTACGTTTAACATTTCTGCTAATAGAAATAGAATAGTTTCATTATTAGGCAGAGATGAAGATGGTGATGGATATGAAGATGATTTGACATCAAGCAACTTATTTATAGGGGAGTCAACTTCAGCTATTTATAATTATCAAATTGATGGAATTTGGCAATTAAATGACGATATACCAAATGGATACCATCCGGGGAATTATCGGATTGTAGACACGGATGGGAATGGTGAGATAACTACCGATGATAGAGTTATTTTAGGTTATAAAGATCCGGCATATCGTTTTGGTATTATGAATAAATTTAGATGGAAAGACTTAACTTTTAGTTTCTTTATTAATTCCGCACAGGGTGGGAAAAATGGTTATATGCAGAGCAATTCGAAATCAATGAATAGAGGAATAGATAATGATAGAAGATGGAATATGATAAGTGAATTGGCAGCAGATAGTTGGTCTCCAAATAATCCAAATGCTACATATGCTCGTTCTACTGCAGCTCCTACTATAACAGGAGTTAATTATCAACAAAGAAGTTTTGTCCGTTTACAAGATATAACTTTAGGATATAATTTGCCTAATTCTTGGCTGCGTGCTATTGGTATTGATAATATAAATGTTTATGTGAGTGGAAAAAATTTGCTGACATTTACAAAATGGAAAGGTTGGGATCCTGAAGCCGGACAAGATTATTTTGGACGTCCTGTATTGAAGAGTTTTACTGTTGGTTTGAATGTTACACTTTAAATTTTATTTTATGAAAAAATCTATCATTTTGAGTATATTACTCGGAAGTGTGTTGGTTAGTTGTAATGAAAGTGCTTTTTTAAGAGAAACACCAGAAGATTTTATGAGTACTTCGAACGCTTTCCAGACTGAGTCTGATTTTGAAATGTCGATAAATAATTTATATAATCTTACTCGTTATGAGTTTTATGGTTATGATGAATCAAAGCCTTTTGATTATATATATGGCACGGATATTGTCTTTGATGGAGTACCTGGACCAACTTTAAGACATAGCAATATGCTTGCAGCCTATGATCCAACAGCTGCAATTCCTAGAGTTCATTGGAATAATTTATATAAACTTATCGCAGGCGCAAATACAGTGATTGATAGAGTAGAAACAATGGACTTTTCAGAAGATGTTAGAACCTTATTAACAGCTAAAGCACGTTTTTTTAGAGGTTTTGCATATCGTACTTTAGCTTATTTGTATGGAGGGGTACCTTTAGAATTACATGAAGTATTGGGAGCTAAAACTGATTATGTTCGTTCGACTCGTGAGGAAACGTTAGAGCAGGCGAAAGAAGATGTGAAGTTTGCGGCTGAAAATTTGCCTGATATTGTAGATGTGAAAGATGGAGAAATTTCATCTCCTGCTGCTTATCATTTATTATCTGAAATTTATTTAGCTTTAGGTATGAATGAGGAAGCAAAGAATGCAGCAACAGAAGTAATAGATAATCAGGCTCTTGGATTAATGAAAAATCGCTTTGGATCAAGAGCTACGGAAACTCCTGGAGATGTATATTGGGATTTATTCCGTAGAAATAATCAAAATAGGAGTGCTGGCAATACGGAAGGAATTTGGGTTATACAGTTTGAAACAGATCTTCCAGGTGGAGGTAGTTCTACTGCTGATTTGAAAGTTACTGGAAATTATTTGTTTGAAAGGAATTGTAGTCCTTATACAGGGTTATTAGAATTGACAGTTAACGGTAAAAAATATAAGCCATTTAATAATTGGCCTTGTGGTGATTATACAGGAGGAAGAGGTATGGGATGGGCCATTCCTACAAAATATTTTAGTAATACTGTGTGGGAGAATGATTTTTACGGTGATATAAGAAATGCAGAACATAATTTTGTTCGTCATTTTAAAGTCCAAAATTCAGCTGTTGTGGCTTTGGGCATCTCAGAAATAGATGTAGATAACCCTCCTACAGGACTTAATATTGTTGTCCCAGCTCGTCCTTTATTTGCTTATCAAACAAAATGTACTACTCCTTATAACCATCCAGATGAAGTATATGAGAATAAAGCAACTTGGAAATTAAAAAGTATTGCAGGCACTACATTCACTGATCAATATATGTTTCGTTTGGCTGAAACCTATTTGTTGCGGGCTGAAGCATATTTGAATTTGGGAAGAAAAGATTTGGCGGTGGCAGATATTAATGAAGTGAGAGGGCGTGCAAATGCAACCCCTGCTCAAGAAGAACAAATAAATATGGATTATATTTTGGATGAACGTATGAGAGAACTGGGCATTGAAGAGAAACGCCGGTTAACTTTGATGCGTACAGGATTATTGTATGACCGTGTAATGAAATGTAATCCTTATTATGCTAATCCAGAGACTAATGGTGATGGAGTTGGAATGCAAAAACATTATAATCTTTGGCCTATCCCGCAATCAGCAATTGAAGCTAATATTGGAGCAAAATTAGAGCAAAATCCTGGTTATTAATGGTTGTATAGATATTGATTGTTGATTTGGAACGGGAGATGTCTCTTGTTAGTTCTCCTGTTCCATTTATTATTAGGTTTATATTGGTGGAATGAATCGTTGTATACTTGCTTTTTGTTTCACGGAAAGAGTGGATTAATAATTTATTAAAAATGAGAAAAATATTTGTTTTTTTGTTGCTTTTATGTGAGGCTTCGGTGTTCGCACAGATTAAAGTAAGCAATGTTCAGAAGAATTCATCGGATTTTTCTTTATTTGCAAATGGAAAAGCCTGTAATATTTATGTGGATGCCTCAGATTTCACTGTGGTAAAGATTGTTTCAGATTTGTTTTCAGAAGATATTCAGAGAGTGACAGGAATAAAAAGTACAGTATTCTCTTCCATTTTTCCCAAAGAAGATCAAATTGTTGTGATTGGTACATTGGGCTCTAATAAGATTATTGATAGACTGGTCGAATCAGGGAAATTGGATGTTTCTTTAATCAGGAATGGCTGGGAACAATTTATTATTAAAGTTGTAGAGTTTCCAATAGAAGGGGTTAAACGTGCTTTAGTTGTAGCTGGATGTGACCGTCGTGGCACTGCCTATGGTACTTTTACTTTATCTGAAGCAATTGGAGTTTCTCCATTATATTGGTGGGCGGATGTTCCAGTAAAGCATCAGAATGCTTTGTATATTGAAGCTTTAAATTATTGTTCGAAAGCTCCAAGTGTGAAGTATAGAGGTATTTTTATAAATGATGAAGGCTGGGGGATTACTCCATGGGCCGCTAAGACTTTTGATCCGGAATTGGGTGATATAGGTCCAAAAACTTATGCAAAGGTTTGTGAACTGATTCTTCGTATGAAAGGAAATATGCTGGCTCCTGCAATGCATCCGGGATCTGGTGCTTTTAATAAATACCCTGAAAATAAGGTTGTTGCAGATAATTATGGCATTGTTATGACTTCTTCTCATTGTGAGCCTCTGTTGTTCAATAATGTGACAGAATGGTTCCCTAAAACGATGGGAGAGTGGAATTATATGACAAATAAGGATGGTATTAATAAAGTTCTGGATAAACGTATAGCAGAGAATGGTATTTATGAAAATTTTTACACTTTAGCTATGCGTGGAATACATGATTCTGGGCTGGTTGGAGTTCCGAAAGAGAAAGAAGTAAGTATTGTTGAGGAAGTATTAAGGGATCAGCGCGATATTCTTGCCAAACATATTAATAAGGATATAGATTCTATTCCGCAACAGTTTGTTCCTTATAAAGAAGTTATGAATATTTATGAAAAGGGGCTTAAAGTGCCGGAATATGTAACATTGGTTTGGCCGGATGATAATTTTGGATATTTAAAGCGCTTGAGTAATAAGGATGAGCAAAAGCGAAAAGGTGGTTCTGGAGTATATTATCATATTTCTTACTGTGGAGAGCCACATGACTATTTATGGTTGAATACAACTCCTTCTACATTAATATATGAAGAAATGCGAAAGGCTTATAATACAGGAGCTAATCGCTATTGGTTGTTAAATGTTGGAGATATTAAGCCTGGGGAATTGGGAATGAAGTTTTTTTTGGATATGGCGTGGGATATTGAGCAATTTGATTTTGAAAGTGCCTATGATTTTAATGCGCAGTATTTGACTTCTATTTTTGGTCGGGAATATGAAGAGGAACTGAAGGATATAATGAATACTTATTATCTTTTAGGTTTTCAACATAAGCCTGAAGCTATGGGATGGGGATTCTTGTGGAATAATTATCAGCAACGTGAACGTGTTATAGACACAGATTTTTCTTTTGTTAATTATAATGAAGCAGAGAATCGTATAAGAGAATACAATCGTATTGCTACAAAGAGTGAGCGAATTTTGGAGTCATTACCTGAAGTTTACAAGGCTGCTTTTTATGAATTGGTATTTTATCCAGTGAAGGGGGCAGATTTAATGAATAAGAAAATGTTGACAGCTCAAAAGAACCGATGGTATGCTCGTCAGAAACGCGCTGCTACGAATTTGTATGCGGAAAAGGTAAAAGCTTATCATGATAGTTTGGATTATTATACTAATAAGTATAATTTATTGCTTGATGGTAAGTGGAATCACATGATGAGAGTATCTCCCGGATGGAATGGGGAGTATCAAAATATGCCGCCTGTTGAATTATATAAAACAACAGGGAAGGGAGATATGGAGATATTTATTCCTGGTCAGGATTATATGGCTGGTGGATTGAATCTGAATATATTGCCAACAATGAATCCTTATATAGAAAAAGAGTTGTTCATTGAATTATATAATAAAGGTTGCCAAGCTTTTTCATGGAAGGCTTTGGTCAAGAATGATTGGATTCAGATGAAAACTAAATCGGGCAAGGTGGATTTGCAGGAACGAATTGCTTTTTCTGTAGATTGGAATAAGGTGCCTAAAGGTGAAAAAATTGTAGGAGAGATAGTCTTAGTATCAGATTATAAAACTGAGACTATTTATGTTCCTGTATTCAATCCGATTTATCCTTCAGTAAATGATTTAAAGGGTTTATATGTGGAGGATAATGGTTGTATTTCTATAAATGCGGGAAAATTCCATCGTAAGATAGAAAACAGCGGTATTAAAATTACTTCAGTAAAGGGGCTAGGCTATGAAAATGATTGTGTACAGTTGGGTGAAGCTACACAGGCTGTTCCTAATATGTGGTTTACTAATAGAAGTCCAAGAGCTGAATATGATTTTTATACATTTAATGGGGGAAAAGCGACTGTTTATGTTTATGCTTTACCTTTGTTCCCTGTTGATTCCAAACATGATACACGTTTCGGTATTATGATTGATGATGGAATGGTACAATGGATGACTACTTCAGAGAAAGAATATTCAGGCCAATGGAGGAGGAATGTATTTCAGAATAGTTCTATTAATGGGGCTACGATGAATGTGGGAAATCCTGGGATACATACTTTAAAAGTAATTTGTGCAGATCCTGGTATGATTGTTCAGAAGATAGTAATTGATTTTGGTGGAATGAAACGTTCTTATTTAGGACCTAGTGTAACATTGGTAAAATAAGTATGAGTTTAAATTTTTGAAAATATGAGTGATTTAAAATTTATAAAGATATTTGTTCCATTAGTGCTTGGGGGAGGATTCTCTATACCTTTAAGAGGGAATTCAGTTGAAAATAATTGCCCTAATATTTTGTTTATAATTACTGACGACCAGTCGTTCCCATATTGTTCGGCCTATGGGAGTGCATTTGTAAATACCCCAGCTTTTGATTTTATTGCAAAGCAAGGTTGTTTGTTTCAAAATGCTTATGTAACTTCTCCAGGAAGTAGTCCTTCTAGGGCATCTATTTTGTCTGGAATGTATCCATGGCAAATAAGGGAGGCCGGAACTCATTGTTCTTATTTCCCTCAAGATATTATTTGTTATACAGATATATTGGAAGAACAAGGATATAGTGTCGGTTATACAGGTAAAGGGTGGGGACCTGGGGACTGGAAAGGAAGAAGTAGGAATCCGGCTGGGAAGGTTTTTAATCAGAAGAAGTTATTGCCTCCCTATAAAGGTATATCTGCTATTGATTATGTAGAGAACTTTAAAAATTTTTTTAATAATGCGAGAAAGGATAAGCCTTTTTGTTTTTGGATTGGTTTCAATGAACCACATCGTGGATTTGAACAAAATTCTTGGAAGAAAGAAGGTAAATTGCTTACAAATGTGAATATTCCAGGATTTTTACCTGATGATGAGGTTGTGAAAGGGGATTTATTGGATTATGCAGTAGAGATAGAATGGCTTGATTCTCAAGTTCTGAAAATTATTGAATTTTTAAAAGAAAAGGATGCATTTGATGATACATTGATTATCATGACCTCAGATAATGGTATGCCTTTCCCAAATGCTAAGGCTACATGCTATGATGCGGGTATACATGTTCCATTGGCAATTTGTTGGGGAGATAGAGTAAAGAGGAAAAATACAGATGTAATTATCAGTTCAATTGATTTTGCTCCTACCATATTGGATGCTGCAGGGGTTGCTTTTTCAAAGTATAGTCACATGCCAGGAGAAAGTTTGTTGCCTTTTTTGATCAGTCATGAAGAGCATAAACAAAATGTAGCTTTTTCAGGAAGAGAAAGGCATAGTTCTTCCCGATATAATAATTGGGGATATCCGATACGATGTATTAGGAAAGGTGATTATCTGTATATAAGGAATTTTCATCCTGAGAGATGGCCGGTAGGGGATCCGACTCCTTTGACTACTGATAATAAGTTGGCTAAGCCTCATTCAGGCTATTTTGATATAGACGGCTCACCAACTAAGGATTATTTTATTCAGAACAGAGATATAGGGAAAGGCATAAAATATTTTATTCGTACTGTTGGTTTTAGACCTTATGAAGAATTATATAATATTAAACACGATCCCGGTTGTCTGGATAATCTTGTGGGATGTCCTAAGTCTGAATTACTGTTGAACAAATTACGAAAGAATCTAGATGATATGCTGGATAAAACTAATGATGTAAGGGTAACCTCAGAATTGGGAGATAGTATATGGGAATCATATCCACGACGAGATTTTATGAGAAATTTTCCTAATTTTTAAGTTGAAAATGAATTAATTTTTAAGAATATGAATAAATGGTTTTTTATTTTACTCGTTTTATTACCTTTTCAGTTATTTGCACAAAAGAATGTTTTAACAGATTTTCCCAAAGGATATACGCCTGAGGAAGTGGGAGAACGTTTGTCTTATAGATTTGTTGATAGCAAGCATGCACTTTATGTAGGTAAATGGATTGGGTATTATGAAACATTTACTTGGAGCGGTGCGTTGGAATATGCTGCGATGACAAAGAATCATAAATTGCTTAAGCTTATTCGTAAAAAGTTTGACTATTTGCTGACTGAAGAGAAGCAGTATTTGCCTCCTAAAACTCATGTTGATTTAAATACATTTGGAAGTTTGGCACTGAAGTTATATAGGATAACAAAAGATAAACACTATAGGGAATTGGGAATGTCATATGCGGATAGTCAATGGGAACTTCCAAAGGAGGCAACTTCCCAAGAAAAAGAATGGGCAGAAAAAGGATATACTTGGCAGACTCGATTGTGGATTGATGATATGTATATGATTACTATTTTACAAATTGAAGCTTATAAGGTTACAAAAGAGATTAAATATATCAATCGTGCAGCTGAAGAAATGGTTTTGTATTTGGATAAATTACAAAGGCCTAATGGCTTGTTCTATCATGCCTTAGATGTGCCTTTTTATTGGGGACGTGGAAATGGATGGATTGCAGCTGGAATGTCGGAGTTACTTCAATACTTGCCTGAAGATCATAAAGATCATTTGCGTATTATGCAGGGTTATAAGAAAATGATGGAAAGTTTGAAGATATATCAAAATTCGAGAAATATTTGGAATCAATTAATTGATCAGGATGATTGTTGGTCTGAAACCTCTGGGTCTGCAATGTTTGCTTTTGCTTTTATTAAGGGAGTAAAAAATGGTTGGCTAGACGAAAAAGAATATGCGCCACTGGCAAGAAAAGCATGGATGTCTTTAGTTACATATATTAATGAACAAGGCGATGTGACGGAGATTTGTATTGGTACAGATAGAAAAAACGATAAGCAGTATTACTACAATCGTAAACGTTGTGTTGGGGATTATCATGGACAGTTGGCATATCTTTGGTGTGTGAATGCATTATTGGAATAATCAAAATCAAGATGAAATGGGACTAAAAGTTAAACTCATATGCGTTTTTTTATTCGGATTCATTTATTCGTTTTCCCAAACTATTTCCAATTTAGAAAAATATACCAATCCTGTTGTCGATTATAGTCTTCCGGATCCTTCGTTAATATTAGCGGATGATGGTTATTATTATCTTTATGCAACAGAGAATATTCGCAACCTACCAATTCATCGTTCCAGAGATTTGGTAGTATGGGAATTTGTTGGTACTGCTTTTACGGAACAAACGCGTCCAAATTTTGAGCCTCAAGGTAATATTTGGGCTCCGGATATAAACCGAATCGGGAATAAATATGTATTGTATTACTCAATGTCTGAATGGGGAGGAGAATGGACTTGTGGTATTGGATGTGCTGTGTCAGATCGTCCGGATGGTCCATTTAAAGATAATGGAATGATGTTTCGCAGTAATGGTATTAAAGTACAGAATTCTATAGATCCTTTTTATATAGAAGACGATGGGCATAAATACTTGTTTTGGGGGAGTTTCAGAGGAGTTTATGCTATTGAATTAAGCGAAGATGGATTGACTGTGAAGAAAGGAGCTAATCCAATACAGATTGCAGGAACTGCTTACGAAGGTACTTATATCCACAAACATGAGGGATATTATTATATGTTTGCTTCAATTGGCAGTTGTTGTGAAGGCTTGAAAAGTACTTATACGACAGTTGTTGGACGTTCAAAACAATTACTAGGTCCTTATATGGATAAGAATGGAAAGGGTATGCTTGATAACCATCATGAAATTCTTATACATAAGAATGAATATTTTGTGGGTCCAGGACACAATTCGGAGATTATAATGGATAAGGCAGGAAATGATTGGATTTTTTATCATGCAGTTAATGTGAAAAATCCTGAAGGTCGTGTGTTGATGTTGGATAAAATAATCTGGAAGAATGATTGGCCGGAAGTGAAAGGTCAATCTCCTTCATTAGAATCAGAAAGGCCTGAAGTATGATAAATGGAGATACAATGAAAAAGTTATGTTTAATGCTAGGTTTATCGAGCTGTTTGCTTTTGAGTTGCGTACGGTCTCGGCATAATGAAACAAACTTGAGTAGATTAGGAGAAGAACTTTGTTTAGCAGATCCAACCATTATTCGGGAAAATGGAATGTATTATATGACCGGAACTGGAAGAGATGCATCTCAAGGGTTTGTCTTGTTTGAATCAAAGAACTTAAAAGATTGGCATGAGATGAAAAATGATTCTTCCTTGTATATTTTGAAAAAGGGAAATCATGTTTTTGGAGATAGTTGTTTTTGGGCACCTCAGTGGTTTAAAGATAAAAAATGTTTTTATTTAGCTTATACGGCAAATGAGCAGGTTGCATTGGCTATGGCTGATTCATGGATGGGACCTTTTCAACAAATGAAAGCCAACCCTGTTGATATAAGTGAAAAAAATATTGATCCTTTTTTATTTCGAGATGATGATGGGAAATATTATTTGTACCATGTGCGTTTTAACCGTGGAAATTATATTTGGGTAGGTGAATTTGATTTGCAAAAAGGAGAAATTAAGTCTGGGACTTTAAAGCAATGTTTGGATTGTACAGAGCCATGGGAGAATACGGCAAATTATATTTCTAATCCTATTATGGAAGGACCTTCTGTCATAAAATTAAAGGATACATATTATTTATTTTATTCAGCTAATCATTTTATGAATATAGATTATGCAGTAGGATATGCAATCGCTTCTTCCCCTTTAGGACCATGGAAAAAATTTCATGGAAATCCAATTATTCATCGTAATATACTTGGAGAGAATGGTTCAGGACACGGAGATGTGTTTATTGGTGATAAAGACTGTTTATATTATGTATATCATATACATAATTCAGATTCTACTATTTTCCCTCGTAGAACTCGTATTGTACCTTTATGTTTAAAAGAAAACAAAAAGGGTTCGTATGATATTTCAATTGATAAAACAAAGGTGATAAAGCCTTTAAAAACTGAATAATTATGATTCTGAGAAAACTTTTAAGTGGAATTCTTGGGCTTGCGGGGATATTGGGCGTAAATGCATTTGAATATGCTCCGTCTAATGTTTCTGCTTCTATAGCTTTGAAAGTACCAGGCAATATGGCGGTACATTATCCTTTAATACTGAATAAGTTGTCAAATGGAAATTTTGATTATCAGTTGGTGAGTAATCATAAATTGCCGGTATTGTTGTATCAGAATATAACGGGAGAAGGGCAAACCAAACAAATCAGTTTGTGGATGGTTGCTTTAGAGGATGTGTATTTCAATTTTGGTGAGCAGGTAAAATCGGATGCGCGCCATGATGACTGTTTGTTTTATATGCCTGGTTTCTGGTATCGCCGCAATCTTCGTTCTCCAAAGGAAGCACCTTCATTTCATACCTCAGACAGCTGGCTGGTGCGTGAGGATCGTCTGAGTACGCCTATGACTACAATTCTTGATGAAAAAAATAAGAAGTCGATTTCTGTCACTCGTATTGCAGAGTTTGAAGATGAGGCATTGACTACTCATAAAGAGGGAGAAGTGATTCTTTCTGGTAAAACGTCTATTGGCTATACTGGATTTGAGAATGTGAGCGGAACAGCTACATTGTCCTTTGGCTATCCTTATAAAGAAGCTCCGAAGAGTTATATCCGTAAGTTAACTTTGGCTCCTTCTGTAGAAGCATATCAGTTCTTGAAGAAAGGAGAAACCCTGACACTGACATGGGAAATTCATGAAACTACAGCAGATGATTTTTCTGATTGTGTGAAGCAGGCTTGGGAATATAGCTATGATTTGTACAAACCGACTCCGGTAGAAACACCTTATACAGATGAGATTATAAAAGAAGTATTGAGTAATTTCTTTGTGGAAAGTTATGTGGATGATACACCTACTAAATATTATTCTGGTGTAGAACTGCGTACAGCTACTTGTGAAAATTTGGATGTAGCTGAAGTTGGTTTCGTAGGCCGTACTTTGTTGAATGCGTTTAATGCCTTGGAATATGGAGAAGGAAAGCAGCGTGCTGATTTGGTGAAAAATGCAAATAGTATCTTCGACTCTTATTTGCAGCATGGTTTTTCTGAAGCCGGATTCTTTAATGAGGTTGTACACTATAAACGCAACTTTGTAGAAAAAAATCATAGTATCCGTCGTCAGTCAGAAGGGGTTTATGCTGTGTTGTATTATTTGAATTATGAAAAACAACACGGACGTAAGCATCCGGAATGGGAAAAACGATTAAAGACAATGCTTGATGCTTTCTTGAAATTACAGAATCCGGATGGAAGTTTCCCTCGTAAATTCAAGGATGATTTTTCTCTTGTAGATAAGTCGGGAGGAAGTACACCTTCTGCAACTCTTCCTTTAGTAATGGGATACAAATATTTCAAGGATAAACGTTATCTGGAAGCAGCTAAACGTTCTGTGGGTTATTTGGAAAAAGAACTGATTTCGAAGGCAGATTATTTCTCTTCTACTTTGGATGCGAATTGTGAGGACAAAGAAGCGTCTTTATATGCTTCTACAGCTGCATATTATTTGGCTTTGGCAACGAAGGGACAAGAACGTGTACATTATGCGGAGCTTGCTAAGAAAGCGGCTTATTTTGCATTGTCATGGTATTATACCTGGGATGTTCCGTTTGCAAAAGGACAGATGCTGGGTGATATTGGCTTGAAGACTCGTGGCTGGGGAAATGTTTCTGTAGAAAACAACCACATAGATGTGTTTATTTTTGATTTTGCAGATGTGCTTCATTGGCTGTCTAAAGAGTTTAATGAACCTCGTTTTACAGCATTTTCTGAAGTGATAAGTTCTTCCATGCGTCAGCTGCTACCTCATGAAGGTCATTTGTGTGGAATTACTAAGAAAGGATTTTATCCTGAAGTAGTACAGCATACGAATTGGGACTATGGTAAAAATGGAAAAGGATATTATAACGATATTTTTGCTCCAGGCTGGGTGGTCGCTTCGTTGTGGGAACTTCTTTCACCTGGACGAGCTGAAAACTTCTTGAAATAATATTCATCTAAACGGAAATAAAAATCCCCTTATCCCAGTTTTGAGTCAAGGGATAAGGGGATTTTCATATATAAACCAAAGATTATTATCTTACTAGGATTACCAGGTAGCGCGATACGCTCCAGAATTCATTCGGATTATTGATTTTCAGAGTCAGCTGACCTTTGTCATCTTTAACAAGTTCGTATGAACTCTGTGGGTGGGTAGTCAGCAATTCTGCTCGTTTGGAGTACAGCTTGATTTCTTTTTCTTTACGAATATCAATCTGTGTAAAGTAATCTTTGTTGAAATCATTATCTTTCAGTACATCACCCTTCTTCAAAATCTTCTGGTCTTTCAACTCAGATTTAGTGCCGAATACATACCAGGCTGTGTTGAGGGCTTTATCCTGAGCTTCTACAGTCTTGGTTTTTGCTTCATTTTCTGCGCTCAGCTCGTCTACGTTCTTATTCAAGTCCATAACAGCTTCATCCAACTCTGCAATACGGATATTCTTTGCAGCCAATTCAGCTTGCAGGGTTTCAATCTGCTGCTGTTTGGCAGCCAGTTCAGCAGTGAGGTTCTTTACGGCTTTTTTCAGCTGTGCAGACTGGTATTTGCTGTTTTTCAGTTGCTCTTCCAATTTGGCAATCTGTTCGCGGTTTGATTTCAGCTTTTCACTGATAAAGCGGATATCTTCTTTTATCTTATCGGCAGCCGACTGGCTTTCTAATGTGCCTTCTTTCAAGTCTACACGGTTTTCAGCTTCGTTGATTTCGCGGAATCCTTCTTGAATTTCATTGAAGGCTCCCATGATTTCGTCCAGTTCTGTGTCGCGGTTAGAGAGTTCAAGCATCAGTGAATCGTTTTGAGCTTGTAAAGTGCTTTTGTTCTGGCCTGAATTATTACATGCTGTCAGCAGAGCGGCAGCACATAAAGCAGATAAAACAACCTTTCTCATAGTTTTTGAATTTAGAATTATAATTTAGTTTTCTTTGCCTCCTAATATAATAACAATTTCTCCTCTGGGTTCAGTTTCTGTGAAGTGTGCAATAACTTCCTGAAGGGTTCCTCTGACGCTTTCTTCATGTATCTTGGAAATTTCCCGACATACGGAAACCGGGCGGTCTGCTCCAAAAATTTCCGCAAACTGGGTCAGCGTTTTTAGCAGACGGTAAGGAGATTCGTAGAAAATCATGGTACGGGTTTCTTCTTTCAGGGCATTCAGTCGTGTCATGCGACCTTTTTTCTGAGGGAGGAAACCTTCAAAACAGAAACGCTCATCCGGAAGTCCTGATGAAACCAGTGCAGGTACAAAGGCCGTAGCTCCAGGCAGGCATTGTACTTCGATGCCGTTTCTTACACATTCTCTTACCACAAGGAAACCGGGGTCGGAAATTCCGGGAGTGCCGGCATCTGAGATTAAGGCTACCGTCTGACCTCCTTTTATGCGGTTGACAATGCTTTCCACCGTCTGATGTTCATTGAACTTGTGGTGTGACTGCATTGCATTCTTGATTTCATAATGTTTCAAGAGGATACCCGATGTACGTGTATCTTCAGCTAATATCAAATCCGCTTCTTTCAATATGCGGATAGCTCGAAAAGTCATGTCTTCCATATTACCTACCGGAGTAGGTACGACATATAGTTTTCCCATACTTTGTACTTCATGTTATAAAAGCAAAGGTAAAAAGTTTTCGTATTTACGTGTTCTATTTGTCAAACATTTAACAGAAGTTTTCTCTTTACATGCTGTTTTCGTCCCTATTAATAAAAATACGTCGATTTTTCGTGGATTTCGATTCGTCGTTGTAATTTTGCAATTGTTTTTATGTCATGAAAGAAAATATGGTAGTATATTCAGAAGATCATCGGGAGGAGACCTGCCGCAGAGGAAGGATTGAAGTGATATGTGGTTCTATGTTTTCCGGTAAAACGGAAGAGTTGATACGGCGTTTGCGCAGGGCTACTTTTGCGCATCAGCGTGTAGAGATATTCAAGCCGTCTATCGATACCCGTTATTCAGAGGAAGAAGTAGTGTCACACGATAATAACAGTATCAAATCTACTCCGATTGATTCTTCCGCTAGTATCCTTTTGTTTACGTCGGAGATAGATGTGGTAGGTATTGATGAGGCTCAGTTTTTTGATGATGGATTACCCGAAGTGTGTAACGAACTGGCCAATCGCGGCGTGCGGGTTATTATCGCAGGGCTTGATATGGATTTTAAAGGAGTTCCGTTTGGGCCGATTCCTGCATTGTGTGCCATTGCAGACGAAGTAACTAAGGTGCATGCCATTTGTGTGAAGTGTGGCAACTTGGCCTATGTTTCGCATCGTACCGTGCTGAATGACAAGAGGGTGTTGCTGGGTGAAAAGGAGGAATATGAACCTTTGTGCCGTTGCTGTTATCAGAAAGCGTTAAAAGAAGATGTGTCTAAGTAGTTGATAATTAGGCTATGTTTAAATTTATTGAAAAAATATTCCAATAATATTTGGTAGTTACTATAAAAACATCTACCTTTGCACTCGCAATCGGGAAATAACCGATGCAACAAAGGATTGATTCGCTAGCTCAGCAGGTAGAGCACAACACTTTTAATGTTGGGGTCCTGGGTTCGAGCCCCAGGCGGATCACTCAGAAAAAGGCGATTATCTTGAAAAAGGTAATCGCTTTTTTTCATATTTGCACAAATGGTACCTGATGAGGTGTCTGTTTTATGTAGACCATCCTAATGAGAATCAGTATAAAAAAGGCTTTCAGAATTTCTGCAAGCCTTTTTGGGTTATCCTCTTTATTTTTTCCGCTCTTTCCACAAACGTGTCATGTCTTCCAGGGTTTTACCTTTTGTTTCCGGTACTAATTTCCATACAAAGATAGCTGCAATGATGCAGATAGCTCCATAGAGCCCGTATACAAACATGTGGCCAAACTTGTCGCCCATATCACCGGCACTCATGTTGTACATGGGCAGGAAGGTAGATGAGACGATGAAATTGAATATCCATTGGAAAGCGACAGCGATGGCTACGGCTGCACCACGGATGGTATTGGGGAATATTTCGACGATGAGCACCCAGCAGATGGGACCCCAGCTGAACATGAACGATGCACTGTAGACCATGATGCTGATGACGGGTACCATAGGGCTGATGCCAGTCACGGCATTGCTGAGGGCTACTCCGAGTGCACCGATGGCCATACCAATGGAACCGTAAATGAGCAGAGGCTTGCGTCCCCACTTTTCTACAGTAAAGACAGCTAACAAAGTGAACAGGATGTTGACAATTCCCATGAATACCGTTTGTACCATCGGATTGCCCATGCCCATGCTTTCGAAAATACGCGGTGCAAAATAAAGTACGGCGTTAATACCTACTGCCTGCTGGAATACACTCAGCATGATACCGATAAAAATAACCATCCAGCCGTAAGTGAACAGTTTTTCTGTCTTTTCATGGGCAGTAGCCTTGATTTCCTGTAGAATCTCTTTTCCTTGTGACAGACCGTTGATACGGCTTAATACAAACAGGGCTTTTTCGTCACGACCGGTCATGGCCAGGTAGCGAGGTGTTTCCGGAACAAACAAAACTAAAAGGGTAAACAATCCGGCAGGAACGGCTTCACTGACAAACATCAGTCGCCATCCGGTTTCAGTACTCCAGGCAGCAGCTTCCGGATTCATGATGCGGTTGACACCATCCACTATCTCTACTACCGGATTCAGATGGTCTCCCAAGATGAGGAAGTTGACAAAATAGACTACCAGCTGACCGAAGATGATGGCAAACTGGTTCCAGGAAACCAATGTACCGCGGATACTGCTCGGAGCGATTTCGGCAATATACATCGGACAGATGGCAGAAGCCAGTCCCACACCTACACCGCCTATGACGCGGTAAAAATTGAACGCCAACAGAAGCGAATAGGAGGGTTCCCCGTACGGAAATATCAAAAATTCCGGATAGTATGAGCCTAATGCAGATAAAAAGAACATGACGCCGGCTATCAGCAAAGAAAGCTTTCTTCCGAAACGGGAAGCAAAAAATCCTGATAAAGCACTACCGATAATACAGCCTAAAAGGGCGCTCGAAGAAGTGATACCGTGCCAGGTATCTGTATAGATGAAATCGTCTGCTCCCATGAAGAAAGCCTGAAGACCCTTTTCCGCTCCTGAAATAACGGCGGTATCGTAGCCGAACAGCAATCCTCCTAAAACGGCTACCAGTACGATGGAAAACAGATAACTTCTGCTTCCTTTTTCTGTGTAATTCATGATAATAGGTTTTTTATGGAAAATAAAAACCGGCATATCCGGTCGGGAAAGAGACTTTCGCCGACGGGCATGCCGGTCGGATACTGATAAATCAGCGTATTAGCAATACATATTTACAATAGCCTCATACAGTTCTTGTTTTCCACTGGTCTGTTTCGGTTCACCTACAGTCTTCGCGTAAGCTACTACATCTTCCAGTGTCAGCTTGCCTTCTTCAAATTCTTTACCTTTTCCGTTGTCGAATGAAGCGTAGCGGTCAGCCAGCATTTTCTTGTAAGGAGATTCTTCCAGCAGACGTGCTGCATTTTCCAAAGCACGTGCCATGGCATCCATACCAGCGATGTGAGCGATGAAGATGTCTTCCAGGTCAGTAGAGTTACGACGAGTCTTCGCATCGAAGTTTGTACCACCGTTGCCCAGACTACCACCACGGATAATCTGCATCATAGCCTGAATCAGTTCATAGTTGTCGATAGGGAACTGGTCAGTATCCCATCCGTTCTGGTAGTCACCACGGTTAGCGTCGATAGAACCCAGCATGTTGTTGTCTACAGCTACTGCCAGTTCGTGTTCAAATGTGTGACCAGCCAGAGTAGCGTGGTTAACTTCGATATTTACTTTGAAGTCTTTGTCCAGACCGTGTGCTTTCAGGAAGCCGATAACAGTTTCAGTATCTACGTCGTACTGGTGCTTGCTTGGTTCCATCGGTTTCGGTTCAATCAGGAAAGTACCCTGGAAACCTTTGCTGCGTGCATAGTCACGAGCCAGTTTCAACATCTGAGCCAAGTGTTCTTTTTCACGTTTCTGGTCAGTGTTCAGCAGTGACATGTAACCTTCACGGCCACCCCAGAATACGTAGTTTGTACCACCCAGTTCGATAGTTGCATCGATGGCGTTCTTAATCTGTACGGCAGCACGAGCTACTACATCAAAGTCAGGGTTAGTAGCTGCACCGTTCATATAACGTGCATGACCGAATACGTTGGCAGTACCCCACAACAGTTTGATGCCAGTTTCAGCCTGTTTCTGTTTCAGGTAAGCTACTACTTCTTTCAAGTTAGCTTCGTATTCTTCGATAGTAGCTGCTTCGTCGCACAAGTCTACATCGTGGAAGCAGTAGTATTCGATACCGATTTTCTGCATGAATTCAAAACCTGCATCTACTTTATCTTTTGCAGCCTGTACTTTGTCAGGATTTCCTTTCCATGGGAAGCTTTTTGTTCCGCCACCGAACTGGTCGCCACCTTCAGCGCACAATGTGTGCCACCATGCCATAGCGAATTTCAACCATTCTTTCATCGGTTTGCCCAGGATGACTTTTTCTGCATCATAATAACGGAAAGCCATCGGGTTTTTGCTCTCTACACCTTCAAATTTGATTTTTCCAATACCCGGAAAGTACTCTTTTGTTGCCATAATATCTTTGTTTTATAAGTTAATGAATTGTTATATTTAATTGTTTGTTGATTTTTCGAGACATTCTTTCCAACGTGCGTATGCGTCGGCGTATGCGGTTTCGTCGGCAGCCTTCGGTTCAATGACAGCCAGTTTGTCGAGAGTAGCAAAAGCTTCCACATTGTCGCGGTAGATGCCTGCACCCATTCCGGCTCCCTTGGCAGCTCCTACTGAACCGTCTGTGTCATAGAGTTCGATGGTAGCACCTGTGACTCCGGCCAGCGTGTCGCGGAACAGCGGACTCAGGAACATGTTGGCATGTCCGGCGTGAATCTTCCGTACATCCATTCCCATACCCTTCATGATGTCGATACCGTAGCGGAAGGAGAATACAATACCTTCTTGAGCGGCACGAAGCAGGTGGCTGCGGTTATGCAGGTTGAAGTTGACACCCTGAATAGAACATCCGATTTCCTGATTCTGCAGCATGCGTTCAGCTCCGTTACCAAACGGAAGGATACTGATGCCGGCAGCACCGATAGGAGCCTGAGCGGCAACTTCGTTCATTTCTGCATAGCTGAGGTCGGAAGCTAATGTGCGTTTCATCCACGAATTGAGGATACCCGTACCGTTGATGCAGAGCAATACGCCCAGACGAGTCTGTGAAGCAGTGTGGTTGACGTGTGCAAATGTGTTGACGCGTGACTTCGGGTCGTAGTTGACACTACCGTTCACTCCGTATACTACTCCGGAAGTGCCAGCTGTAGAAGCAATTTCACCCGGATTGAATACATTCAGAGAAAGAGCATTGTTCGGTTGGTCACCGGCGCGGTAAGTCACCGGAGTACCGGCTTTCAGTCCTAACTCGGCAGCTACTTTTTCCGTTACTTTACCCTGTTCAGAGAAAGTCGGACGGATGTCAGCCAGCAAGGATGCGTCGATACCGTAATAATCCAGCAAGAAATCAGCTACCTTGTTTTCCTTGAAATCCCAGAACATACCTTCCGACAATCCGGAAACTGTCGTGCAGATTTCTCCTGTCAGTCGCATGGCGATATAGTCACCCGGAAGCATCACCTTATAGATGCGTTCATAAACTTCCGGTTCGTTTTCCTTTACCCAAGCCAGTTTGGAAGCCGTGAAGTTGCCCGGTGAGTTCAACAAGTGTGACAAGCATTGTGCTTCTCCCAATGTCTGAAATGCTTTCTGACCGTAAGGTACAGCTCTGGAGTCACACCATATAATAGAAGGGCGGAGCACCTGCTGGTTCTTGTCCACGCAGACCAGACCGTGCATCTGATAAGAAATACCGATAGCCTTGATTTCTTCTGCTTTTGCACCAGAAGCCGTGAGAACGGCTTGTGTAGCCAGTTTCAAATTATCCCACCAGCTCTGCGGGTCCTGTTCAGCCCATCCCTGTTTGACAGCGAGGATAGGCGCTTCTGTTTTCGGGAAAAAGGCGGATGCGGCACATTTTCCGCTTTCTACATTGACCAGACTCGCCTTTACTGACGAGCTTCCTATGTCATAACCTAATACGTACATCGTTATATAGTCTTTTAAAATTATCTTCTTGTCTTGTTGTAGATTTTCCGGTCAAACCGGTAATACCTTGCGGCCCGGTGAGATACTCCCTGTTCGTATTCTTCCGTCGGCACGATGTATTCCATCATGGAAATCTTCTTATGGAAGTTGCGTACATCCAATGCCTTGCCGTAAATCACCTCATACAGCATTCGCAGTTGCAGGGCGGTAAATTTCCGTGGAAGCAGTTCGAAGATGCATGACGGGTTGAATTCGATGTGCTGCCGGATAAACTTCATGGCTTCTGCAATAATCAGATTGTGATCGAATGCCAGGTCCTTCACTTCTTCCAGTGCCACCCATTCTGCCTTGTATTCATCCAAGTTCTTGTTGAGGGTCTTGTCTATTTTTACCATGGCAAAGTAGGCGATAGTTACGATTCGTTCCACTTTGGCCTTTTCTGCTCTTTCCAGCCAGTGAACATCTTTGGGATTCTTGGTACGGTCCTTTGAACCGAACGCCTTGAACTGCATCAGGTCTACGTTCTTGAGTCCAGTCAAATCACGAAGCACTCGTTTGGCTGCATCATCCAAGTCCTCATCCATATAGATAAGGCTTCCGGGGAGTTTCATATCGTGGAAAACTTCTCCACTTTCTTCCCCCATTCTTTTTACGAGCAACACCTTTAGTTTCTCTCCATCGAATCCGATGACCACGCAGTCTACTGAGATGTGATTATTGGCTAATTGTTCAGTGTATTCCATAAGCATTTTTCTGTCTACACCGCAAAGGACGTTTTTTTTATTGATATATGCAATAGGGCTTTTGTGGGTTGTAAAACCTTATTGTTCAATAGGGTAAATATCTTATTTGATACAATATCGTGATGTGGCGTTTTTGTAGTTCATACAATATGTATAAAAGGTAATTTCCCGTGTAGGCTTATTGGCAAAAGTACAACAACCCGAAAAATCGAATTTTCAATGTCTTACGTGAGGAATAGGAAAAGTCTCCTGCAAGGGGCTTATTGTATTTTATGTTTATGTTGAAATCTCAGTGCCTTATTTTGAGGGAAGAGGGGGATAGTGGTAAGAATCCTTATGTGTTAAAAAAATAAAAGCAGGAAATTTGTATCTTTGTGCCGTGTTTAAAAGGATACATTGTATGGAAAATTCGATGAAGCTTATCATGTTAGGTACGGGAAATGCGGCCCCGTAGCCTGCTATAATACCTGTTTTGCCTTGTGCCGGGAGGATAAATACTTTTTAGTGGATGCCGGAGGAGGTAACGGCATTCTGTCGCAGTTGCAGAAAGCACATATCCCGTTGTCGGGCATTCATGAGATATTTGTGACGCATGCACACACCGACCATATACTGGGTGTGATATGGATGATTCGCATGGTGGCTCAGGCTATTCAGAAAGGAGAGTACCAGGGCGAACTACGTATATATGGGCATGACAAGGTGGTACAAGTGCTCGACTGGATTTGCCGGATGACTTTACCCAAGAAGATTGTGGCACGCTTAGGAGAAGAGATACTGTTGTGTGAGGTGAAGAGCGGAGAAAAATTTCAGGCCATCGGCCTGGAAGTGGAATGCTTTGACATCGCTTCTACAAAGGAGAAACAGTTTGGTTTCCGTACCTGTCTTCCTGATGGACAATCGCTGGTTTGCCTGGGTGATGAACCTTATAACGCATGCAACCAGATGTATGTGGAAGGAGCCGACTGGCTGCTGTGTGAGGCGTTCTGCTTGTATGAAGACCGGGAACGGTTTAAACCCTACGAGAAGCATCATAGCACGGCTTTGGATGCCGGACGGTTAGCAGCTCAGCTTGGAGTGAAGAATCTGCTGTTGTACCACACGGAAGACAAGACACTGGCTACCCGTAAAGAGCGCTATACGGCAGAAGCAGCTTCGCAATTTAGCGGCAAGGTCTATGTACCGGAAGATTTGGAGGAAATTTTACTACGTAGTAATGAATGAATTACCGCGTAGTAGTCGGTCTGTTACTACGAGGTAACGGAGGAACTACTACGTAGTAGTTTAAAGGGTATTTGAAGAGGTTTTAAATGAAATAAGAAAGCCGTTCCGATTGTGTGGACGGAACGGCTTTCTTTATGAAGGGATATGTTTTCTCTTACTTCATTACCTTGACAAAATAAGTGAGGGTCGGCAAGTGGTCGCTGAACCCATTCTGGAATGTAGTACCCGAGAATGTACGAAGTGGATACCCTTTGTACTTTCCTTCCTTTTGAAGCAGGAATGGACGGTTGAATACTTCGCTCTTCCAGAATTTCAATGTGCTGCGGTCTTTGCCAATCAGGTTGCCCGATATAATCTGCTGGTCGAACAAATTCCATTGGTTCTGGTAGCAGAGGGAACCGATACCCTGATCGTACAATTTCCAGGTAGCATTGTAATATCCGTCAGGTTTTACCTCCTTGATGTTCTTTTTAGCGCCCAGTACCTCGCTACAGCTCTTGTTGAACGGGTCATCATTCAAGTCACCCACAATGAGCACTTTTGCTTCCGGGTTCTGTGCATGGATAGAATCGCCAATGTGTTTCACGATGCTGGCAGCAAATTCTCTCAGCGGAGAAGAAGCGGAGCCACCGTAGCGTGAAGGCCAGTGATTTACAATCAGGTGAAACGGTTCCCCGGCCAGTATACCACTTACCAGCAGAATGTCGCGGGTTTTATAGTGCGGCATATCCGGCTTGTTGAAAGGATAGGTTCTGGCATCAATCAGCTTGAACAGTTTCGGGTTGTACAAGGCTGCTACGTCAATACCTCTGTGGTCGGGCGATTCGAAATGTACGATTTCATATCCCGTTCCACTGATGGGAGCTGTTTTTGTCAGGTCTTCCAATACTTTCCGGTTTTCCACTTCCGAGATACCGATGATAGCAGGGCCTGCCGGACAATAATCTCTTCCCAATTGAGAGATTACCTTGGCAATATTCTGTAACTTTTGTTCATACTTGGTCTGAGTCCATTCATACTTTCCTTCCGGAGTGAAGTCATCATCCCCTTCGTTGTTAGGGTCGTCCACCGTATCCCAAAGGTTTTCTAAATTATAGAATGCGGCTGCATAAACACCCAGTCTGTCTTGTGCAAACAGACTGGTGGTATATACACAAGTAATGAACAAAGTGAAAATAAGCAATCGTTTATTCATAACTTTCATGGTTTGATGTGTGCATTAATTGCTTGGAGTGGGTTCAATGGTTGTACCTCCGTCACCACCGGTGCTGCCACTTCCACTTCCTGGAACATAGAGTTTGACGCTGAATAATCGCAACCCACATGTATTATCACTGGCTGTTCCTGAAAATTCGAGTGTGGTACTTTCTGATATATTTACATTTTCTACTGTTAATTTAAATGGTATATTAGCTTGATTTTCGCTTTGAGTTACAATCTTGCTAGGTAGTGTAATATTTGTTCCATTGCATTTAACTTTTAGCGTGTTTAAATCTTGAGATGTACCTGTATCATACACGTTAGCTCCCACTTGGCATTCAAGTGTTGCTGTTGTATTACCCTGTGCATTAATACCTTTGATAGCAATAGTAATATCTTTTCCTGCAGGGAACCAGACGTTGCCAAGATTGTTTGAACTCCGAATAGTTGGTTTTTCTTCTGACAAGCATTCAAACATGTTAGCAGGATTGTCAAATCCAGTGTATTCATCTAAGTAAGGCCAGTACTCTCCATTTTTTTGAGGAGTACCAAAAGATTCTTGGAATAAAACAGTTTCACCACTCGGGGTTTCTCCGCCTTCATTTCCACCTTCTTCTTCATTGCTTCCGGTAAAGTCGCTTACGTCATTAGCAGTACGTAAAGTAAGCTGCCAAGTACCTCTGAATCTTCCTAAGATACCTGTTACATTACCTTTTCCTTCTGGAAGTTTATTACCTGCAAAGCTGGCATAATTACTGGTACGAATCATGATAGTATTTCCATGACTGTCGGTAATGTTTTCTTCACCATAACCATCTTCTGGAGCAAAGATACCCTTACCACCGTTCTGGAAAGTAACTCCGGTAAATTGCACTAATTTGAATTTATAGTTATCGGGAGCAGCGTTGATGGTACTGATGTCATCAATTACAACAGGCTTGGCATTTTCTGGATTAGCCCATCCGTCTTTGCTGACATGTTTTTCGAAATCTTCCCACGGTGTGCGGAATAAATATCCTTCTGGATGTCCTAGCTGTTGTTCGTCACCGTATACAGAAATGCTCAATCCGTTCAGGTCTACATATACAGTCTGACCTACCGGATAATAGTTGTACACACTGCTTTGGTCTACTTCCATTTCAATGGCACCCGTTTCATCCTGCAAGTAGATTTTCTTGAAGATGTTTCCTGATTCATCGTTACCTGTGATGACGGCTTTGAGTACCTGGTCTTGCGTGATGATGATAGGAACGTCCTGAGTAGCTGCTGCATTTTGTGTACGCAATTCTGAAATCGTGATATTGGCTGCCGGACCTGTGTATTCAGGTTCTGTCAAGAGAGGAGCATCATAGTCTCGTTCACAAGCAAAGAGAGCGAGTGAGGCAATGAGTGGCAGACTGATATTTCTTAAAAGTTTCATATATTCTGAGTTTTATGTAGGTTAATGATTAAAAACGGTAGCTCACATTCAGGAAGCAGTTGATACCCTGCATGTAGTAGTATTTTCCTCCAAAGCGTTCCGGATGGTCAAGGTCAAATCGTCCCTGTTCGTATCCTCCGGTACAAATGTCTTTCTTGTTCAATACATTGTTCAGAGAAAGATTGAAGTTGATAGATTGTCTTCCAGGCAAGTAGAAAATTTTTCCGATAGACAAGTCTAATGTATAGGCTGCCGGGAAACGTTCTTGTGTGGTCAACTGCTTGAAGGCATCGTAATACTGGTTATACGGAGTTACTTCTGTGTAGCTTGAAGCCAGACGGCGGAGGGGAGCAGCTTCGATGTAGTTGCGTGCAAATCCGTTCAGGTTGGCTCCAAGGAACCAGTATTTGATGAAGTAACGGATTCCGAATGTACCGGCAATCTGTGGAACTCCACCTACGTAAACATCCTTCATGTATACTTGTTCTCTTTCTACTATCTTTCCGTTTTCGGAGTTCTTGATACCGTCAGGGTTGTTGCTGTAATAATATTCACCTACGGTTCCAGCCAGGTCGAAGCTCCAATGGTCATCCAGTTTGTAGGTAGCTCCCAGCTCAATACCTCTGTGAATGCGGTTTACTCCATACAACACGTGGTTGATAAATGTTCCTTCAATGCCGTCATAGTAGCTGCTACGTTCCATCTGGTCATAGAAATTAGTCTGGAATACTCCGATACGTCCGGCCAGGTGAGGAGTAGAGAAGATGTAGTTGATGTCGGCAGAGAGAACCCGTCCACTCTTCATGTCATCAATGGTGCGGTCTGTGATACGCGGTGATACGTATGCTTCATTGGGCAACGGAGCTTCACTTCCATAACTGATGTTGGCATTAATCATGTGACGTCCGTTGAACTTGTAGGTCAGTCCTCCTTTTACCATTAAGTCTGTGAACTGATGGCGCGCACCTTTGCCGAAAGAACTGTCCGGATAACGTCCGTTACGCATTTTACCATCACGCTGGAAGCTGGTGTAAGTCAGCTTCATTCCGTAATAGTAATCCCAATAACGTGAATGATACTGATTCACGACCCAGGCATTCAGTGAATAAATGTTCAGGTTATAGTTGTAACCGAAAATTCCTTCTTCGTATACTTTTCTCTGCGGGCGGTTCAAGTCGTTCTGAATTTTGTCCGGATCACCAGAGAAGTCTTGTTCTGCAAACTTATCAATATCCAGCACATATTCTGCTCCCAGCAGGTCGGCCACGGTCTTGAACTGGCGTGACTGAGTGTAGCGTGCACCGACTCCGGCTGTGATGTCGAAATGACGGCTCATGCGTGCGTTCAAAGTAGAGTTGAATGAAGTTTCCAACAGGTCACTGCGACGTTCTTCCAGCATGTAAACAGCTGCTCCGTTACCATTACGAATGTTGTTGGCATTAGCCAGGTAGAGGTCATCCCAGTTGATTTGTGTAAAGCTGGTCTGGTTAGTACGCCACAACTCTTTGTATCTTAGTTGTACCATTTCATCTTCAAAATACGAAGGCAGGTAGCGGTAGTAATCCGGGCGAGGGTCAGGAGCATTGTACCAGTTCAGGGCCGTATTACCGTAGCGGGCATAATGTGCTCCTACACCTGTAGTCAGCGTTATATTGTCGTTGATTTTCCAGATGTGCGAAATGATGGCAGTCGGGTCGAATGCCGTAACCACCTTTGCATTTCTTTTCTCTCCGTTCTGGTATCCCCAGTTCGGGTTGTAAAGGTAGTTTCCTGTCAGTTCATACACTTCGCGGTAAGAACTACCTTGCTGCCCACGCTGTACCGGTGATACGAAAGCTACCATTGACAGACTATGTTCTCCTCCTTTCCATTGCTTTTCAGCAGAGAAGGCGAAAGAAACGTTCTTGTAGAAAGTTCCGTCGATGTTACCTTCATTCGAATAGCGTCCACCAATAGAGGTGGTGAATGCCCATCCGTTGTCCTTCAGTCCGGTAGAGTAGGTAAACATACCACGGAGATAATAGTTTCGGTTGGTATAGCTTAAGGTTAACTTTCCTCCAGGTGTATAGCTGCTGGCACGCATATTGATGTTTTCCGTACCTCCCAACTCACCAAAAGTAAAGGACGAAGGAGCTGTGAAGTTGGTGACATCACCGTTACGTGTCATGTCGTTCAGTGCACCTACTGCCGCATAGTTGAATACACCTCTGTTCTGGTCGTTGAATTCTACGCCATTGATGTATTTTACTTCCTGTGTGCTATTGTATCCACGTGGAGAGAAGCGTGCGGGTGAAAGTTGATAGGCAGCTTTATTCAGGAAAATATCATTTGACAGAATCACGGTAGAGCTGACATCCTGCCCGGAGGTTTCCACGTCATCATCCACCATACCGGCATCAATGATACCAATCATGGACACGTCTTCGTTTGCGTTAAGTTCAGTTACTCGGATAGGTTTTAGTTCAGTTACGCCTAAGTTTTCTACTTCAATGGAGACACTCTTGGGCGTAATCATTACGGAGTTAAGCTGAATGACGTAAGTTCCCGGCTGAATATTTCGGATGGTGAAAATTCCGTCCGCGTCGGTTGTGACTTGGCGGTTCAGTTCTGTCACCGTCACAATTACACCTGGAATAGGGTCATTGCTTACTGCTCCGATCACACTTCCTTTCACGCTTACATTTCCTTGTGCAAAAACAAGGCAAGGAAGGAAGAATGCCATGAAGAACAGTAATTTGTGTTTCATAAAAAATAATTGTTAGTTTAGTGTTATTTTATAAGGGGTTGAAAGAGAACATGAAAAAGTTTTATAGAGCTTTTTCATGTTCTCTTGTGGGATTAGGAGTAAAATTGTATTACTTAGATATACCTGTTAGTTTGATATTATCTAATCTAAATCCAACTGTATTATCTGCATCAGAAACAAACTCAATATAGGTAATATCATCAGGTAAACTTACAGTTACAGTTTGATATTTATTGTTAGCTGCAAATTCTTTACTTTCAATTGTTAAATTTTCTTTATCTGTTCTTACTTTGATTATATTTTGATTTGCTGGAGTTACATTAGCCGCAATGTCATATTCTAATGATAAACTTGTGTAGTTAGAAACATTGAATCCAGAAATCTTGAGGCCTGCTGGTTTTTCTATTGATTGGGTATAAGCTGGTAACCAAACATTATTATCTAAAGTTGAAGTAGCTCTGACATCTGCATTTTGGAATTCTCCAGCGAATTCGTCTCTGAAAGTAAGTGTTTCATTGTTATCCCATCCTGTATAGTCATTAATTTTATATTTAGTACTGCCAACATTAGTTTGACCACATGTTTCTAAGAATATGGTTTCAGCTGTGCCTGGTTCCGGCTCTGGATCAACAGTGCCTCCTCCTTCTCCATTGGCAACGACTTTCACATCATATACTTCCCATGTTGCAGCAGCTGCTGTGGTACTTACATATTTGAATGCAAACTTGATTTTTTTACCGGCATAAGCGGATAAGTCAATATTTCCTGAAGAAACTTCGTTCCAGTTATTTCCAGCTGGATAGTTTGGAATTGTTACTTGTTGCCAGTTTTCAGTAGATGTTTCGGTTACCCACAAAGTTTGTTGAGTTTGCATGTCACCTGCATGGTTAATGATATGCATGAAGGTTAAAGTTGCATTTGTAGCTGTAGATAAGTCTACTTCAGGAGATATCAGCCAGCTTTCTGATGCTTTTGCGGCTTTATTGATAAATGCGCTGGCTTTCATATAATAATATGGACTTCCTCCTTCAGGAGTCCCAGCATCGTGTTTCCAAACGAATGTTCCACCTTCAGGGAGTTGCTTGTTGTCTATTTCGAAGTTGCCCTGGCTGGTAGCGAATGATTCTTCAAAGACCACAGTTTCTCCACCTGGTTGAGTTCCACCATCGAAATCAACATTAATATCTCCACCTGGTTTTTCAGTCCAGTTGCTGATTGTTGCATTTCCTACTGTAACAACCGGTTTCCCATTGTTGATGGATAGTTTTGCATTAAAGCTTACATTTGTTCCTTTTTCAAAAATACTTGCGTCACTAATTGTATGGGTGAATGATTGACCGTTGAGGTTAAAAGTCAGGTTGAGTGACGTCTGGTCGGTGCTTGCAGCTGTTGGGAGAATGATGGCTGTAGCCGTAGCTGTTGTACCTTGTGCATCTATATACATCGCTACATCTTTATTGTTGGTTCCTGCTGTAGCAGTCAGTGTTCCGTCAGCCAAGTTAAATTCACCTTCTGTGCTGATACCCTTAATGTTTACACCCAATCCGTTAAGAGTTTCAATTGTTTCATCTTTGGTTACATTCAGGGTGACTTTAGTCAGTTGGTGTGTAAATCCCAGACTAATAGTGGTGGCAGTAGTTGCTGCTACTCCTTTAGTACCGTTAGAATAAATCAAGTCGATAGCAGCCGGATTGCTCTGGTCGGATACATTTACCGCAAGCTTATTGCCGCTTACACTTGTGGTATAAGGATAATATGCAATGAAGTCTACATTTCCGCTTTCAGGGAGATAAATACCATTACCTGGAGCAGCCGTCAATGTGCCGTTGGTCTGTGCAATGTACTTTTTGTTTTGTGCGGTTGCAGCCTCAATTCCACTTCCTGCGTTCATCATGTAAATACCTACTTCGTCGTTTGCATTCCAAGTGTTACCTGAAACTCTTGATTGAATAGCTGTGGTAAATACGATGCCTTCACTTCCGTACCATTCGCTGTTGTCGTCATTGTTTGTACAACTCATTAGAGCTAGGGTTGATAATGCCCCCATGTACAGTAGATTCGAGATTTTCATACTAATTTATTTAGAAAGTTTGTAGATTCTGTATCAGATAGATTTAATTCCATTGCGATGTATTTAGCGTCTTTTTTACCTCAGAAGGTAATGATGGAAAGAAAGTGAACCCTGTCATATTCTCAAGTTCTGATACGCTGATAGCATATTTCATATATTGTGTATCGCTATATGCCTTATGGTCAAGTTTAAAAGCGATTGTCTGATAGTTTCCACCTACTTTACGGGCTAATGCTTTGAAGTAATATTTGGGTATTGCTATATTTTTTCCATTATTATCTTTAGCATATTGTATTTGCTTATCAGTTGCCGTAGTAGGCATCGCACCTGTTACTACGTATAGTGTGTCTATCCCACTACTCCAGCCTCTGACAGCGCCTTCTAGTTGAGCCCAAATAGCTCCATTCAATCCATTTTGTAATTGCGGAGTCATATTGGTGTAATAGAAAGTCTGATTATTCATGTCGCAGTCTTTACGCTGTCTATCACCACTCGGAATCTGATGCCCTCTGCTGTAACCGCTGAGAGCTTTTTTGAGATTCGCTTGAAGGTTAGTTGCTATTTTAGGGTCATACCCCCAATCCTCCGTACGGCCTATGTTTCCTTCCAGATACCATCCGCATAATGGATAGGATACCCAGTAAGCAATTTTCAGATTGGTATCGTATAGCATACTATAATTACGGATCTCAATACCGTTGAGTGGAGCTTCGTCATAAGTTATTCCGGTATAATGAGTAACGTATTTTATATTAGATTGATTCAGTTGTGACTCAGTAATTACCGGTGTTTCAAACCATTTCGTATATTTTGCTTCTGGGTCGGTCGTAATCTCTCCCCCCTGATAATTCACATTTACATTATATATATATTTGCTACCTTGCTCAATGTTTCCAGAAATCTCAGTCTCAATTTCTTTGCTCTGTCCGTTCTGTTCCAGTTTGATTTTCAGTTTTCCGCTCAAGTCTTGAGGCAACAGAATGGCTTCTGCTTGTGTGGCTTCCTCATTTATAAATAAGGAAAAGGTTGTAGCTTCACCGGAAGGAGTAATGGTACCGTCAGAAAGATTAGCTGTTCCTTTTACTTGCAGTCCGCTGATAGAAGCTTTGATTCCTTTCAGGGAACTTCCAGAAGTAGATTTCAAATTCAGCACCAATTTAGCCAACAGATGCTTGAATTGCAGATTACCTTGTGGAGACGCCAATTGACGGTTTGTCAGGTTTACTGCAGTCATCAAGTCGATGGCGTTTTGTTTGGTTTGGTTACTTAAATCAATGGGATAGTTTTTATAGTCACTAATAGTTTCACTATAAGGATAATATGCAATGAAGTCGACCGCACTATTGTCTTCCGGATAGTATATGGGACTATTTTTGCTTACGAAATAGCCGTCTCCTTTAGATGTTGCATAAGGAATGTTTGTAGCCAGTACATTTTTATCACTATTGTTGGCTAGCATAAATACACCAATTACGTCATTGGCTTCCCACGACGTATCGTAAGCTCTGGAATTTTGTGCATCATCTATGATAGAAGAGAATGTGATGCCTTTGTTATTCACTTCATTCTGGATGATGTTTGTTTCGTCATTCTGGCAAGATTGCAGAATACTTAGGGAAAGTACAATCCCTAATAGTGATTTCATTTTCATATTAAGAATAGTTTATTTTATGTTTTTAATTCATTCAGAATTATATTTTGCTTATATTTTATTCGGGTTAACAAAATACAAGAAAGTTTGTTTCTTGAATTTTGGCTTTAATTTAAGATATTTTCTTGGAGTAATAAAATATTTATACGATTATTTTTCAAAAAAATATCAAACATGGCTTGGTTGCGTGAAGATTTTACAATCGAGTGAAATTCTTGTGAAAAATTGAAAGAAAAACAAAAAAAGAGGTATCCATGGGAATGGATACCTCTTGTGGTAATAAAATTAGTTTGAGTAAGCTGTTTTTATTCTTTTTCTTTCAAGCTTTCATCAATGTCCTTGATTTTCTTCAGCACCAGTTCCATGTCTTTCTTCAGGCGCTCAATCTTGCGGGTGATGTCGGCCACCAGTGTATTTCCCTTCTTGGAAGAAGAATTCAGGAAGCCAAGGTTGTTTTCGTAGGTCTGGATGTCGTTTTTCAGCCCTTCGTAAGTGCGAACCAGGCGTTCACGGTCGCGGTAGAGATTTCCTTCTTTGTTGCCGTTAGTGCGTACACTGCTCAGGCGTTTTTCAGTAGCCGACAGGTGAAGGCGGTCGAACAGCTTGTCTACCAATGCATGGAATTCTTTATACAGACGGTCTTTTTCCTTGAAAGGAACGAAGCCGATGGCATTCCATTCCTTCATCAGGGCACGTACTTGTTCGGCAGTTGCATCGTCTGCAGTTCCGGCAGCTTCCAGGGCAGCCATACGCTTAATGACATCTTCTTTCTTGGCCAGGTTTTCCACTTCTTCCGAGCGTTGTGAAGAAGTCGCTTTGTTTTTCCGTTCAAAGAAATAATCGCAGGCACCTATAAAACGTTTCCATACGGCATCTGAATGTTTCTTGGCAACCGGACCGATGGTCTTCCATTCTTTCTGGAGCTTGGTCAGGATTTCAGCCGTTTCTTTCCAGTCGGTACTTTCTTTCAGGGCTTCAGCCTTTTCGCAGAACGCTTTTTTCTTTTCCAGGTTGGCTGCCATTGTTTCCTTCACAGATTTGAAGAAAGCAGCTTTCCGGCGGAAGAATTCATCGCAGGCAGCGCGGAAACGTTCGAAAATCTTGACGTTCATCTTTTGCGGAGCATAGCCGATGGTTTTCCATTTGGCCTGGAGGGCAAGGATTTCATTGGTCTTGTCTTCCCAGTCAGCAAAAGTAGTGAAGGTGTCATATTCCATACCTTCCACGATTTCGCAAATCACCGTCTTCTGGTCCAGGTTATTCTGTTCTTTTTCTTTCAGTTCTTCAAAATGCTGCTGGTGGCGTTTGTTGACAACCGTAGAGGCAGCCTTGAAACGGCTCCAGATTTCTTCGCGCAGGTCTTTGGCTACCGGGCCGATGGCACGGAATTCCTGATGAAGCTTCTGCAGCTGGTGGAAAGCAGAAATTACGTCAGGCTCTTCGGCCAGTTTTTCTGCAGCTTCGCACAAGCGGGTCTTCTGTTCCAGGTTTTTCTTGAAGTCATATTCGCGGAATTCATTGTTCAGCTTCACCATGTCATAGAATTTTTCGGTGTAAAGCTGGTAAGTCTTCCACAGTTCATTTACTTTCGCTACCGGAATCTGGCCTATTTCATTCCATTCCTGCTGTAACTTCTTAAATTCGTCGTATATCTTGTTGGTATCTTCCTGCGATTCGGTCAGGAACTTCATTCTTTCCAGGATACCCAGTTTCTTGGTCAGATTTTCTTCTTTTTCTTTTTCTTGTGCAGCTGCTAAGGCATTTCTCTTCTCCTTGATGGCGTTCATGACAGCTTTGAACTCTTCTTCTGCCGGTTCTGTTTCCGGAGTGAAGTCTTCTGCCTTTCCCCCTTCGTCGATGAAAGCTTTCCGTGCCGCTTCTGATTTGGCTTTTTGTAGTTTATAGAACGTTTGTTTAAGTGAATCGATTTCCTGCTTGTCGGTCAGGTCGTTTTTCTCGTTGATTTCCTTGAGGCGTTGCACCACTTCTTCCAGTGTCTGTTTGGGAGCGGATGTTTCCTTTTCGGTGTCTTCAACAGTAGGAACCGGTGCTTCAATGGATTGTTCCATCGGAGTTTCGGTTAATGGGCGGTTGGTTTCATTTACTTCCATCGTATATAGATTTTAAAGAGTATAATATCCTAGTTTTTTCTTTACCATTAGTAAAGGTTCTTACAAATTAAAGAAAAAAAAATCTGATTTTCATACTTTTTCAGAAAAAAACTATAAGGTAAGAATCATTTTTCGAAATAGAAAGACGAGGAATGTGGCTCAGAAGGGCTTGTAGAGGGGGTGAAAAAAAACGTCCTTGCGTTTCAAAGAAAACGCAAGGACGTTTTGATTAAAACGCAAGTGCGTTTGAAGTAAAATGTACTTGCGTTTTACCTCAAACGCACTTGCGTTTTTCTTTAACAAAAATTTAGGATAATAATACGGTAATTCCCATGTACATGAGCATACCGATAATGTCGTTGGTAATGGAGATAAACGGTCCGGTGGCAATGGCCGGATCGATTTTCAGTTTTTCCAGTGTCATGGGCACCAGGGTGCCGAAAATGGAGGCAAACATGACTACCGCAAACAGACTGATGGATACCGAATAACTGACCGTAGCCGTAGCTCCGAAGCGGATGAAGTTGTAGATATACACCAGCATGGAAATGATGGTGGCGTTGATAAGGGCTACAACGGATTCTTTCAGCACCTGCTTGAAGGTGTTTTCGGCGTTCAGTGAGCTGTTGGCCAGACCTTGCACGACCAATGCGGAGGACTGGGTTCCTACGTTTCCTCCCGTTCCACCGATAAGGGGAATGTAAAGCGCCATTTCCGGATGAGCGGCAAAGGTAGAGTCGAAGTTGCCCAGAATCATGGAGTTACCGATTCCACCCAGCATACCGATGAGCAGCCACGGAAGGCGCGCGGTGGTCTGGCGGAACACGTTGTCGTCTGTTTCTACGTCCTGTGACAAACCGGATGCCAACTGGTAGTCGCGTTCGGCTTGTTCACGAACCTCATCCATTACGTCGTCTACGGTGATGCGTCCTACCAGGCGGCCGATGCTGTCGACCACGGGAACGGCCACCAAGTCATACTTTTCAATGGTCTGCACCACCTCTTCAATGGGTGTATCCACATGGACGGAAATAGGGTCCTTCTTCATCACGTGTTTCACCTTGGAAACCGACGGACTGGTAATCATCTTTTTCAGCGGGAATACGCCGCGCAGACGTTCATCGTCGTCTACCACATATACATAATATATCTCGTCCATTTCTTCTGCCTGCAGTCGCATTTCGCGCAGGCATTCGGGCATACTCCAGTTCTCGTTCACAATCACCATTTCCGTACCCATCAAACCACCGGCGGTGTCTTCGTCGTATTTCAGCAAGTCGACGATGTCGCCTGCCTGTTCGATGTCTTCAATGTGTGAAAGCACCTCTTCCTGCTTGTCCTCGTCCATTTCACGGATGATGTCTACGGCATCGTCCGAATCCATGTAGTCGACAAAGCGCTTGGCGATGGTTTCAGGGGGAAGGATTTCGAGGAATTTCTTTCGGGCATCCTCGTCCATTTCAATCAGTACGTCGGCTGCCGTTTCGTTGTCCAGCAGCAGGTAGATGAAGCGGGCATCTTCTGCGTCCAGCTCGTTGCACAGCTCGGCGATGTCGGCCGGATGCAGGTCCTTGATGACTTCTTTTAACTGGTCGGAATCTTTCTTCTCAATCAGTTCGGTGACTAATTTAATATCTTCGCTATTCATCTTGTAAACTCCTGATGAGGGTTGTTATCGTAGTCTGTAAGTCTCGTGTGCAGGGTCACTCAGCCTTTGCGGCTGAGGAATTCAAGGCTTTTTCCACTCGGTTGGTCAGGTCGATGAAGTCTTGTACGGAAAGCTGTTCAGGCCGTTTGTTGAAGATAGGGTCGGCACTGAGCGGATTTCCTTTCTCCAGAATCGGAGATATGGAGTTGCGGAGCGTCTTGCGGCGCTGGTTGAATGTCGTCTTGACAATCTGCTTGAACAACTGCTCGTTGCATCCCAACTCCTTGGTCTCGTTGCGGGTCATGCGGATGACGGCGCTTTTTACCTTGGGAGGAGGATTGAATACATGTTCGTGTACGGTGAATAGGTATTCCACGCTGTACCAGGCTTGAATCAGTACGCTCAGAATGCCGTAGGTCTTGTTGCCCGGACGAGCCGCGATGCGTTCGGCCACTTCCTTCTGGATCATGCCTGTGCAGCAGGGAATCAAGTCCTTGTAGTCGAGCATCTTGAAGAATATCTGGCTGGAAATGTTATAAGGATAGTTGCCGGTCAGCACAAAAGGCTGTCCGTCGAAAAGTTGCCGGAGGTCCATTTTCAGGAAATCCTGCTCGATGATATGGTCTCCTAATTGCGGAAAATTCTCACGCAGGTAAGCCACCGATTCGAAATCCAGCTCCACCACTTTGAGCGGGCGGTCTTTTTTCAGCAGGTATTGGGTGAGAACTCCCATTCCGGGACCTACCTCGAGAACGGGAAGGGCCGGGCAGGCGTCTACCGTGTCGGCTATGTCTTGTGCCACTTGCAGGTCTTTCAGGAAGTGTTGTCCTAAAAACTTTTTAGGTTTAACTAATTTCATACCTCAGGTTTTAAATGTTCGTATTATCTTTGTGACTTGCAAAGTTAAACATAAATCTTTATATACAGACTGATTTTGGAACGAACAGGTTTAAAAAAAGTACTAAATAAGGTCTTCCAGATAGCGCTTCCGTTGGTACTCGGAGCGGCTATTCTGCTTTGGACATACCACGATTTTGATTTCCGGCGTGTGTGGAGCGTGCTGGATGGCGGCATGAATTATGGCTGGATGGCCTTTTCGCTGGTGTTTGGTGTGCTGGGGCATCTGTTCCGCGGCTGGCGCTGGAATCTGACGTTAGCTCCGTTAGGTGAATATCCCAAGGTGTCGAACAGTGTGTATGCGGTTTTTGTGTCGTACGCGGCCAATCTGGTCGTGCCGCGTGTGGGGGAGGTTTCCCGCTGCGGTATCCTGTCGAAGTACGACGGGGTTTCTTTCTCCAAATCGCTGGGTACGGTGGTGACGGAGCGTCTCATCGATACCATCTGTGTGCTGCTGATTACCGTGGTGACGCTGTTGCTCCAGTCGCGTGTGTTTGCGGCATTCTTTGAAAAGACCGGTACGAACATGGGCTTCTTTACAGGCTTGTTTACTTCCACCAACTTTTATATCACCCTCATCTGTCTGTTCGCCTTGGGTGTGCTGGCGTTTTTCCTGATCCGCAATTTGACGGTATTTGCGAAGGTGCGCGGCATATTGAATGATGTGTGGGCCGGATGTTTGTCGCTTCGGCATGTAAAACATCCGTGGCTGTTCGCTTTTTACACCGTGGGCATCTGGGTATGCTATTTCCTGCAATTCTATGTGAGTTTCTATTGCTTTGACTTTTCTGCCTCGCTGGGCTGGATGCCCGGACTGGTGATGTTTGTGGTGGGCAGTATTGCAGTGGCCGTTCCTACTCCTAACGGTGCAGGTCCGTGGCACTTTGCAGTCATTACCATGATGATGATGTATGGGGTGGGAAAGGAAGATGCCGGAATATTTGCCCTGCTGGTGCACGGTATTCAAACCTTTTTATTAATTTTGCTAGGTGTTTACGGGCTTGTAGCCTTACCAATTGTAAATAAGAAACAGACCGGGAAGTGAAATTGCTTTTCCGGAATAAAATCAAAAAATATAATATGAACGAAATTCTTTCTTTGGCTCCGCAGAATGTGTGGAAGCATTTCTATTCGTTGACGCAAATTCCTCGTCCGTCTGGACATTTGGAAAAAATTCAGGCTTTCTTGCTGGAATTCGGCAAGCAGGTAGGTGTAGAATCATTTCAGGATGAGGCTGGAAACATAATCTATCGCAAACCGGCCACTCCGGGTATGGAAGACCGGAAGTCTGTCATCCTTCAGGCTCACATGGACATGGTTCCTCAGAAAGACAAACATACACAGCATGATTTTGAAAAAGATCCTATTCCGGTTTATGTAGACGGCGAATGGGTGAAGGCTAAAGGTACCACATTGGGCTCAGACAACGGTATGGGTGTGGCAGCCATCATGGCCATTATGGAAGACAAGACCTTGAAACACGGTCCGCTGACAGCGCTGATTACTGCCGATGAAGAAACCGGTATGTATGGTGCGTTTGGCTTGAAACAGGGCACAGTGGAAGGAGAAATCCTGCTGAACCTGGATTCAGAAGAAGAAGGTGAACTTTATATTGGCTGTGCAGGTGGAGAAGACCTGACGGCTACTTTGGAATATAAGGAAGAAGAAACAGATCCGGAAGACGTGGCACTGAAGGTGACACTGAAGGGATTGCGTGGTGGTCACTCTGGTATTCAGATTGGATGGGGACATGCCAATGCCAACAAGTTGATGGCTCGCTTCATGAACCAGGTGATTGCTTACGATGAGGCTTGTCTGGTGTCGTGGGAAGGTGGAAACATGCGCAACGCCATTCCGCGTGAATGTGAAGTAGTGATTACCGTACCGGCTTCGGAGGTAGAAGATGTGCTGGCATTCGTGGGTGAATGCGAACAGGTATGGCGCGATGAATTCGCGACCATTGAAGACAACATCAGCTTTACGGCAGAACGTGTGGACTTGCCGAAGATGATGGTGCCGGAAGAAATCCGTGACAACCTGGTGGACGCGATTTATGCATGTCCGAATGGAGTAGAACGTTTCATTCCGACTATCCCGGATACAGTGGAAACTTCTTCTAACCTGGCTATCGTAGAAATCGGCAATGGAAAGGCTGCCATTAAGGTATTGACACGCAGCTCTCGCGAATCAATGAAGGACTATCGCAATACGGCTATCGAAAGCTGTTTCTCTATGGCAGGTATGCACGTAGAACGTTCTGGCAGCTATTCAGGATGGGAACCGGATGTAAACTCTCCGATTCTGCATGCCATGAAGGAATCTTATAAGGCACAGTTTGGTGAAACACCGGAAGTGAAAGTGATTCATGCCGGACTGGAATGTGGTATCATCGGTGCGGTTGTACCTGGACTGGATATGATTTCATTTGGTCCTACTTTGCAGTGCCCGCATACACCGGAAGAACGCTGTCATGTGCCGTCAGTGAAGAAGTTCTATGATTTCTTGCTGGCTACACTGGAAAATACACCGAAAAAGTAATATCCGTTAGTGGGTAAATAGATACGGAGGCTGTCCGATTCCCGTAAAAGGGAAAGGGGCAGCCTCCGTTTTTTTTTTGTTTCGATTTTCTGTGGTTTTACTTCTTTTAATGAAAATCTGTGCAGTAAATCAGGGTTTTGGTTTTATCTTTATAAAGACAACCTTGTAAAACTTAAAATTGGAAATTATGAACAGACTATTCTTGATATGTGCCACGGGATTGTTGGCTTTTATGTTCCCTTTGGTGGGGATAGCTCAAAGTTACGACCGTCTTTGGAAGGAGGTAGAGGAAATCCGGAAGAAAGATTTGCCGCAGACCTTGATTTCACAGGTGAACCAGATTTATGAAAAGGCAAGGAAGGAGAAGAATGCTCCGCAGATGCTGAAAGCGTATCTTTCGCGGGTGGAATGTCAGGTGGGGCTGACACCGGACAGTTTGCAGCGTGAACTTTGTCGACTGAATGCATGGGCTGCAGAGGAGAACGATCCTTTGCAGAAAGCCGTGTTGTCGTTTCTGTCAGGATACTATAAGTTGGAATCCGCTCCTCAGGAAGTGGACAGTGCATTGTATGAGTTTGACCGGGCAGTAAAGGATAAGGAGGTCTTGCTGGGCGTAGCTACGACCGATTTTCGTCCGATGGCTGAACAAGGCAAATGGAGCCAGCGCTATTTCGGTGACAATATGTACGATTTGCTGTTACGCCAGTCCATCTTTCAGCTTCTATGGAATGGAGGAGGAAGCAAGGCCGTACAGTTGGCCGTGTTCGACAAGTATGAAAAGCTGATTGCACAATACGAGGCGGCAGGAAATCGTGACGCGGAATTATTGACACGTCTGGAGCGATTGATGTACTGGCAGCGTAATGGATGGAGGTATCCGCAACAGCTGTCGGACGAGCAGGTGCTGGAGCAGTTGCAGGCGTGGGCAAAAGCCTATGACGGAGTAGATGCCTGTGCGGCGTTGTATGTGTCATGGGCCGATTTCTATCATCAGAAACAAGATTTCGTGTCCGAAATGAAGGTGATAGAAGAAGGAATAAAACGGTATCCATCTTCGGAATTCACGGCCGATTTGAAAGATAAGCAGCGCATAGTGTGCATGCCATCACTTTCGGTGCAGGTAACTCATCCTTATCCGCAGACGGAAGCGGAACTTCGTGTCACCAGCAAGAACCTGAAAGGGGCGACACTGGAATGGTATAGGCTGAACCTGAAGGCTTCTTCTTCTGTGTTTGCACAGAATCTGGAGCATGCGGACCTGATAAAGAAGTATGGTACACTGGTGGATAAAGTGCGGTTGGACTTGCCGGATACTCCCGCGTACAAGGATACGGTTTCTGTGCTGACCAGCCGGATGCCCGAGGCGGGGATTTATATATTGAAATCAATCCCCGACGGCTATCAGGATAAAACGGGATACGATGTAGTGCATCTGTCTGCATTGCAGGTGGTTTCTTTCCCGATGGAAAGAAGGCAGACGGAGTGTCATGTGGTGGACTGTAAGACCGGAAAGCCGGTCGCAGGGGCAGAATTGGTGTTCTATTCCATTCCTGTGCCAGGCAATTATACCTTATATAAGACGTTTAAAACCGATAAGCAGGGCAAGGTAGTAGTACCGGACATGAAAGAATCATTGTGGATGCATGCACGTGCAGGCAAGGATGAGTTTATGCAGGTGGCTTACTGGTCCAGAAGGGTGTTGCCGACGGTCAATGACAGCAAGAAGAAGGTGGATCGCATGGATTTGTTTACTGACCGTGCGCTGTACCGCAAGGGGCAGACGGTGTATGTATCCGGTGTGGCTTATACGCAGGAAGGTGATAGGGTAGAGGTACGCAAAGATGCAGCCATCTGGCTGGCCTTGCGGGATGCCAATAACCGGGAGATAGCCCGGAAAGAACTGACTACGGATGACTTCGGCGCATTTTCAGCGGAATTCCAGTTGCCTTCGGAAACATTGGCCGGCATGTTCCGTATAGAATCGGACAAGGCTTCCTGTTATATTCGGGTGGAAGAATACAAGCGTCCGACGTTTGAAGTCACCTGGAAGGAAGTGCAGGAAGCTTACACGATGGGGGATTCCTTGCAACTGGAAGGTACGGCGAAAAAATTTTCCGGTGCACCGGTGCAGGGCGGTAAGGTGCGTTATACCTTGACCCGTTCAAAGGCCTGGTTCTGGCGGAACATGGCAGGAGAGCAACAGTTGGCAGAGGGTGAACTGATGACTTCAGCCGACGGAATGTTTGCGGTAAAGGTTTGTCTGGAACGTCCGGATGCGGAAGTCTCCTTAGGCTGGAACGGATTCTATCGTTATCAGGTGAAGGTGGAAGTGACGGATGCGGCCGGAGAAACGCAGGAAGGTGTACTGGTGCTTCCGGTGGGTGAACATGCCATCGGATTACAGATAAAGGGATTGGCCGGAAAAGTGGCTCGTGAGAAACTGGATAAGATGCAGGTGCAGGCCTTGAACATGCAGCAACAGCCTGTGGCATTGGATGTGGTCGGCTCACTTTATACATTGGATGAGGCCGGAAAGAAGCAGCAAACAGTATGGGGGGATACGGTGAAATCCGGACAGCCTTTCCAGCCGGAAGCATGGAAGAAGTTGGCTTCCGGAAAATACTTGCTGGAGGTAACCGCCAGTGATGAGCACGGGCGTCCTTGTCGTGCAGAACAGGAGTTTGTACTCTTTTCGTTAAAAGACCGGGTTCCTCCGGTAAAGACTGTGGAATGGTTCTATCAGGACGGTACACAGTTGGAGGAAACGCAGCCGGTGACCTTGTATGTGGGCAGCAGTGAAAAGAATGTACATTTGTTCTATCATGTGTACAGTGGCAATCGGATGCTGGTTTCTGACTCGTTTGTGCTGAACGAGGAAATCCGTCCGTTTGATTATACGTGGAGGCCGGAATACGGCGATGGAATCACCGTCAGCTTTGGATTTATGAAAGACGGTATCTGGTATTCCAAGCAAGTCGCTTTGAAACGTCCGGTACCGGAGAAAAAACTGACATTGAAGTGGGAAGTTTTCCGCGACCGTTTGCGTCCGGGCACAGAAGAAACCTGGACCATGCAGATTTTGGATGCGGCAGGCAAACCGGTGGATGCCCGTCTGCTGGCTACCTTGTATGATGCTTCGCTCGACCGTTTGTGGGATAACCCGTGGAATTTCCAGTTGGGCTTCAGCCGATATACTCCTTCAGTCATGCCGTTTATTCAGTCAGTGAATAGCATCGCGATGGCTTATTCGCCTTTCTATACTTATTCATTGTCTTCTGTATATACTCCTGACAACTGGCAGTTGTATAGCCGGTTGTGGGTTCCTTCTTTGCGTCAGTATAGAACCTTCTCTCGAAACGGTCTGATGGTACGCGGGGCAGGAATCATGATGAAGGCTGCGGCTGCAGCACCAGATGCCATGAGGGCGGATGAGGCTTTGAATGCGCAGGCGGGATTCACGCAGGACGATGGAGTGGTAGAAGTAGAACTTCAGTCTGAAACGATTCCTCTGGAAACGGAACAGACGATGACTTTACGCGAGAATTTTGCAGAAACGGCTTTCTTCTATCCTGATTTGCGTACAGATTCAACCGGAACCGTGCGATTGGTATTTACCGTACCAGACGCGTTGACGCAGTGGAAGTTCAGAGGGCTGGCACATACCCGCCACATGGATTACGGACTCCTGCAGGCAGAAACCCGGACCGAAAAACCGTTTATGATTCAGCCTAACTTGCCTCGTTTCCTTCGTAGAGGGGATGAGACCTCACTGGCAGCTTCTTTGATAAATCTGTCAACGGAAGAGGTGAAAGGGGCGGTACGTCTGGAATTGGTGAATCCGATGGATGAAAGTGTGGTGTATCAGGCAGTGCAGGATTTTCAGGTGAAAGCAGGAGAAACGGGCAGTGTACGTTTTACTTTCCCGGTAAATATGGATGGCGAGGTCTTGATTTGCCGGATGAAGGCGGAAGCTGGCGAGTTTAGTGATGGAGAACAGCATTATCTTCCTGTGCTTACTGACAAGCAATGGATGACGGAAACCTTGTCCTTGCAGGTGAAAGGCGGGGAGTCTCAGGAAGTGAGCCTGAAGGATTTGTTTAACGGACAGAGCAAGACGGCCCAGAACCGGCAGCTGACCATCGAACTGACTTCTACTCCGATATGGTATGCCGTACAGGCACTTCCGGTAGTAGGAAATCCGCAGCAGGACGATGCGTTCTCCTGGGCTTCGGCTTACTACGCCAATGCGGTGGCACGGAAAATTGTGGAACTGAATCCGCAGATTCAGCCTGTGTTTGAAGCTTGGAAAAAGCAGGGAGTAAAGAAAGAAACGTTGTGGAGTGAACTGGAGAAGAACCAGGAACTGAAAAGCGTGTTGCTGGCCGAAACGCCTTGGCTGGCTCAGGCGGCAGATGAACAGGAGCAGAGACAACGGATTGGATTGTTGTTCGACCTGAATACGATGAATTACCGTATGGGGCAGACCGTGGAAAAATTGAAGGCCTTGCAAAAAGGGGATGGAAGCTGGAGTTGGTTCAACGGCATGCAGGGAAGCCGGTTGGTTACTACGCAGGTGATGGAACTGCTGGCTCGACTGAAATCCATGCATATCATGGCGGATGTGCAAGTGGCTGGCATGTACTTGAAAGGTCTGAATTACCTGGAAAAAGCTTTCTGTCAGGAATATGAGAACCTGAAGAAAAACGAGGCTCGTAACAAAAGCCCGCAATGGCCAAGTGAGCTGGCGGTGAGGTATCTGTATATTGCATCACTGGATGCGGTGGCAGGAGGAAAGGTAAACAAGGCAGCAAAGGAATACATGACCTCCAAACTGGAAAACCGTTCTGCTACTTATTCCATTTATGAGAAGGCATTGATTGCCCGGATTCTGCAGGCACAGGGAAAACGTACGCAGGCAGAAATACTGGTACGCTCGATTAAGGAATATACGGTAGTAACACCGGAAATGGGACGTTATTTTGATACGCCGAAAGCCGGATACGCATGGAACGGTTACCGTATTCCGACGCAGGTGGCTGCCATGGAGGCTATTCAGCACGTGGAGAAGGATGAAAAGATGCTGGAGGAAATGAAACGCTGGTTGCTGAAACAAAAGCAGGTGCAGTGCTGGAATACACCATTGGCTACGGCGGATGCGGTGTATGCCTTGCTGTCAGATGGCATGGCATTGACGGAGTCCGGACAGATGCAGGCGGTGGCAGGCAATGTTACACTGGAAACTCCGAAAGACGGACTGGGCTGTATCAGTCATACATTAAGTGGAGCGGAGGCAGAGGTGAAGACGCTGACCGTAAGTCATACGGGAAAAGCTGCCGGATGGGGTGCCGTGTATGTACAATATCTGGAAGATATGGACCGTGTGAAGGCATTTGAAGGAAAGGGTCTGCAAGTTTCACGTGAGTATATATATAAAGGTAAGACCTTGTCTGCCAAAGAAAAGTTGCAGGTTGGCGATAAGCTGACGGTGCGCCTGACTCTCCGTGCCGACCGGGATATGGATTTTGTATGTCTGAAAGACGAACGTGCGGCTTGTATGGAACCAGTGCGGCAAATCTCAGGCTACGAATGGTCCGATGGCTTGGGACGGTATCGGGTAAGTGGTGATGCGGCGACGACCTTCTTTATGGATCACTTGCGGAAAGGAACCTACGTCATTGAATATGAAGTGCATGTAGACCGTTCGGGAGTATATCAGGCAGGTACATCGGAAATACGGTCGGTATACGCTCCTGAGTTTGGCAGTCATACGGAAGGATATACATTATATATCGAATAAAATCACGTCCGGGCCGGGATTCCGGTTCGGACATTTTTACAAATTTCTGAGGTTATGGAGAAAATAAATTTTCAGACTTGATTTTGCTTGTTTCCGTTTTCTCCCTATCTTTGTTTCCGTAATTTAGAAAGAATAAAATCAATGAAACGAATATATACCCTTCTTTTTTTGTGTGTTGTCGCTTGCATGTCCTTATGGGCTCAGCCTAAAATATCCTTTGATATGACTACTAAGGACTTGGGCTACGTGTTGTGGCGCACTCCGGCAACCGTGACTTATCAGTTTACCAATACGGGAGACAAGCCGCTGGTTATATCCAATGTGACGACCTCTTGTGGATGTGCCAAGGCACAATGGACAGAAGAACCTGTACCTGCCGGAGGAAAAGGAAAGATTACGGTGGTGTTCGATGCGGAAGCCATCGGGCATTTCTATAAAGACGTGGGTGTGTATTGCAATGCAGCTTCTCTGCCCATTTATCTGGACTTTAACGGAGAGGTGACAGCCGATGCCAAGAACTATTCCTTTACGCATCCTTATGCCATCGGTGCCATTCGTTTGAATCAGGAAGAACTTGATTTTAAATCGGTCAATAAGGGAGACCGTCCGGTTATTGAGTTGTTGGTGGCCAATACTTCCAACAAGGCTTATTCACCTGTGCTGATGCACCTTCCTCCTTATCTGGAGGCTAAAGCTGTACCCGAAAAACTGGGACGTGGAAAGACCGGAAAGATTCTGGTGACACTGGATTCTGAGAAATTGCCGAAATTAGGTATTACACGTGCATCTGTCTATTTGTCCCGCTTCCCGGGTGATAAAGTCGGCAGTGAGAATGAAATACCTGTATCTGTGGCTCTGTTGCCTGACTTCTCCAAGTTGACCGAACAGCAGAAAAACAACCCTCCTCAGATTACATTGTCGGCTAAGGAACTGGAATTTGTGGATTTGAAACCCAACCAAAAGAAGTCACAGACGATTGTCATTTTAAATACAGGTCGCTCTGACCTGAATATTCAGGATATGCAGGTGTTCAGCATGGCTTTGGCCGTGAAACTGAAAAAGAGAGTGCTGAAACCGGGTGAATCGACTAAGATGAAGATTACTGTGCTGGCACAGAACCTTCACCGTGTGAAAGGTACACCCCGTGTCCTGATGATTACCGATGATCCTAACCAACCGATGATTACCATCCGTGTGAAAGCCCGGCTGAAATCGTCCGAAAAATAAAAACTTTTATGGAACACCCCGAAAACAACGAAGCTTATAAGGGGTTAACTGTGAACCAGGGAGTGGAACAACCCTCCATTGTTAATCCTTATCTGAATCTGAGAAAGAAACCCAAACGTCGTCAGTATTCTGCTGCAGAGTATGTGGAAGGTATTGTGAAAGGCGATGTGACCATGCTGAGCCAGGCGGTCACGCTGGTAGAAAGTGTCAAGCCGGAACACCAGGTGCTGGCACAGGAGGTCATTGAAAAATGCCTTCCTTATTCGGGTAATTCTATCCGTATCGGTATCAGCGGAGTGCCCGGTGCCGGAAAGAGTACGTCGATTGATGTGTTCGGACTGCATGTGCTCGAAGAAAAAGGAGGAAAGTTGGCCGTGTTAGCCATAGACCCCAGCAGTGAACGTTCCAAAGGAAGTATTTTAGGTGACAAGACCCGAATGGAAAAGTTGTCGGTGCATCCTAAATCCTTTATCCGTCCCAGTCCTTCGGCGGGCTCATTGGGCGGTGTGGCCCGTAAGACCCGTGAAACCATCATCTTGTGTGAGGCTGCCGGATTTGATAAAATCTTTGTCGAAACTGTGGGAGTAGGCCAGAGTGAAACTGCCGTACATTCCATGGTAGACTTCTTTCTGCTGATTCAGTTGGCCGGTACGGGCGATGAGTTGCAGGGCATCAAGCGCGGTATCATGGAGATGGCCGATGGTATCATTATCAACAAGGCCGATGGAAATAATGTAGAGAAGGCACAGTTGGCGGCTACGCATTTCCGTAATGCGCTTCATCTTTTTCCGGCTCCCGAATCTGGATGGACTCCTCAGGTGCTGACGTATTCCGGATTTTATAATATCGGTGTCAAGGAAATCTGGGATATGGTGTATGCCTACATCGACTTTGTCCGCAAGAACGGTTATTTTGAACACCGTCGGAACGAGCAGGCCAAATACTGGATGTATGAAACCATCAATGAGCATTTGCGCGACAGCTTCTATCAGAATCCGGAAATTGCTTCCTTGCTTCCCTTGCAGGAAAAGGATGTGCTGGAAGGACGAGCCACGTCTTTCTCGGCAGCCAGAAAACTATTGGAAATGTATTTCTCCGGGTTGAAACAGGAGCGATGAATAAATATTCAAAATGGCTTGTTTCTATTGGAGTAATTAAAAATAAGGAAGAAAAATAAGGGTGATATGCCTTGTGAAATGAATTAATATGTAACTTTGCGAACTAATTTTCAAGAAATGATGCAAAGTGAAATTAAACCTATTATAGAGGTAAAGGGTGTATCAAAGTTTTTTGGTGAAAAAACAGCCTTGGATAATATCAATTTATCCATCAAAAAGGGAGAGTTTGTAACCATCTTGGGCCCTTCAGGATGCGGTAAGACGACCTTGCTGCGCCTGATAGCAGGATTTCAGACCGCTTCGGAAGGGGTGATTCGTATTGCAGGGGAGGAGATTACCCAGACTCCTCCTCACAAGCGTCCTGTCAATACAGTTTTCCAGAAATATGCCTTGTTCCCTCATCTGAATGTGTATGACAATATTGCTTTTGGCTTGAAACTGAAAAAGATGCCAAAGGATACGGTACTTAAAAAAGTAAAGGCTGCCTTGAAAATGGTGGGTATGACCGACTATGAGTACCGCGATGTCAACTCGCTTTCGGGTGGACAGCAGCAGCGTGTGGCCATTGCCCGAGCCATTGTGAACGAGCCGGAAGTGTTGTTGCTGGACGAGCCGCTGGCTGCGCTTGACCTGAAGATGCGTAAGGACATGCAGATGGAGTTGAAGGAAATGCACAAGACGCTGGGCATTACCTTTGTGTACGTGACGCACGACCAGGAAGAAGCCCTGACATTGAGTGATACCATCGTGGTGATGAGTGAGGGACGTATCCAGCAGATTGGTACCCCTACCGACATCTACAATGAGCCGATTAACTCGTTCGTGGCCGACTTTATCGGAGAAAGTAATATCCTGAACGGAGTCATGGTGAAGGATAAGTTGGTACATTTCTGTGACCGTGACTTTGAATGTGTGGACGAAGGCTTCGGCGAAAACACACCGGTGGATGTGGTGATTCGTCCGGAGGATTTGTATATATTCCCGGTGTCGGATATGGCACAGCTTCGTGGTACCGTACAATCGTGCATCTTTAAGGGAGTACACTATGAAATGGTGGTGTTGTGCCACGGCTATGAGTTTGTGGTGCAGGATTATCACGCTTTCGAGGCCGGAACCGAAGTGGGTATGCTGGTCAAACCGTTTGATATTCACATCATGAAGAAAGAGCGTATCTGCAATACCTTTGAAGGCAAGCTTATCGATGAAACTCATGTGGAATTCTTGGGATGTGAGTTTGAGTGTGCACCGGTAGACCTTCAGAGAGTGCCATTAGGCGATGTGCTGGTAGACGTGGATTTCGGAAAAATCAACTTGCTGGACAATGCAGAAGACGGCATGCTGACCGGAGAAGTCAAGTTTATTTTGTACAAAGGAAACCATTACCACCTGACGGTATGGTCAGACTGGGATGAGAATGTGTTTGTCGATACGAACGATGTGTGGGATGATGGAGACCGTGTGGGTATTTCCATTGCTCCTGAAGATATTCGGGTACGTGTAAAACAGGAGGAACGATGAATAAACTGCGTTTGTTTTTTCTTTCACGCCGAAGCTGGACACTTCCTTATCTCATTTTCTCTATCATTTTTGTGATTGTTCCGCTTCTGCTGATTGTGGTATATGCATTTACCGATGATGCAGGTCGTATGACGCTTGAAAACTTCCGGAAGTTCCTTGCCCATTCGGAAGCAGTCAATACCTTTATTTATTCCATCGGTATAGCCATACTGACTACGATAGGTTGTATCGTACTGGGATATCCGGCAGCCTGGATTCTGAGCCGCAGTAATTCAAGCTATTCGCGTACGCTGATTCTGCTGTTTATCCTGCCGATGTGGGTCAACATCCTGATACGTACGCTGGCTACCGTAGCTTTGTTCGACTTTGCCAGTCTGCCTTTAGGAGAGGGAGCATTGATATTCGGAATGATTTACAACTTCATTCCTTTCATGATTTATCCGATTTACAATACCCTTCAGAAGATGGACCCGAGTTATGTGGAAGCAGCTCAGGATTTGGGAGCCAATTCTTTTCAGGTGTTCTGGAAGGTGGTATTCCCTTTGTCCATGCCTGGGGTAGTGAGCGGCATCATGATGGTGTTTATGCCGACCATCTCTACCTTTGCCATTGCAGAATTGCTGACCATGAACAACATTAAGTTGTTTGGTACGACTATTCAGGAGAATATCAACAACAGTATGTGGAACTATGGAGCAGCCCTTTCCTTGATTATGCTGTTCTTGATTGCGGCCACTTCACTCTTTAGTTCTGATGAAAAGAGTGATTCAGAGAAAGGAGGACAGGTATGGTAAAGAAAGTGCTGATGCAGACCTATCTTTGGGTATTGCTGTTGTTGCTGTATGCTCCGATATTGATTATTGTGATTTATTCCTTTACCGATGCAAAGGTATTGGGTAACTGGACAGGTTTTTCGCTGAATCTGTATCGTTCGCTTTGTAATACCGGTGCGCATCATTCCCTGATGAATGCGCTGATAAATACAATAGCCATTGCCTTTATTGCTGCGACGGTATCAACTTTGTTAGGAAGTGTGGCTGCCATCGGAATCTATAACCTGAAGGCCCGCAGCCGGAAAGTCATGGGATTCATCAATACCATTCCTATATTGAACGGAGATATTATTACCGGTATTTCCTTGTTCCTGCTGTTTGTGTCATTAGGCATTACCCAGGGATTTACCACTGTAGTGCTGGCACACATCACCTTCTGTACTCCGTACGTGGTGCTGAGTGTGTTGCCGCGTCTGAAGCAGATGAATCCGAACTTGTATGAGGCCGCACTCGATTTGGGGGCTACTCCTATGCAGGCTTTGTGGAAAGTGATTATTCCGGAAATCCGTCCGGGAATGGTGAGCGGATTCCTGCTGGCACTGACCATTTCCATCGATGATTTTGCGGTAACGGTGTTTACCATCGGAAATCAGGGACTGGAAACGCTTTCTACCTATATTTATGCCGATGCCCGCAAGGGCGGTCTGACGCCGGAACTTCGTCCGCTGTCGGCCGTGATTTTTGTGGTGATACTGGTGCTGCTGATTATTATTAACCGTAGAGCTGACAAAGCAAAGAATAAATGAAACAGAAGATG
>OGGN01000010.1_pt1 | contig 110509 bp, 108 predicted proteins | sample 1571271 | NCBI WGS metagenome assembly OGGN01 (sample SAMEA2582070, study PRJEB24529) | metagenome | biome: Human gut stool | place: China | collected 2011 | reverse complement strand
ACTATATTTCAATAATTTCAAAGAACTATTTATCCACTTTTACGGGACAGTAGTGAAATAGAATAAAAATTCATTGCGTATGAATTATCTACTACACTTCATATGTTATTGCAATTCACAAATTACGACTTATAATATTAAACACTAATTTTGATTTTATAATTATGAAAAAAGATGTTTTTATAAGCTATTCAACTAAAGATAGACCATTGGCAGAATCTTTAGTAAACTTTCTAGAAGGACATGGATTTAGCTGTTTTATATCCTCAAGAGACATTCCTTTAGGCGCAACATGGGCACCCTATATAATAGATGCATTAGAAGAAATAAAAGTAATGGTAATACTTTTTACCGAGAATTATAACAAATCAGTCCAAGTAGATAGAGAAATAACCGTCTGCTGCGATTTAGAAAAGAAACCCGTCATCCCATTGAAATTATCGGAAGAGCCTTTAACTGGAATAAAAAAGTTTTACCTCAGTAATATAAACTGGATAGATTTCAAAGGAGAAAAAGAACAATATGATATTCTTTTAAAAAGTATTATAATCAATATTGGGAAAGAAGCTGAACCGAACGATGAGACTAAACTAATATTAGATGAATCGACATATAAAGTTCATTGCGGAAAAGAGATAACCCCCCAAATGATATTTGAAGCAGTAGAAATAGATAAATTGGTATACAATGATTCTTATATAGGGAATTATGATAATTGCGTAAAATGGTGGAAAAAAAACAAGTACATTTATGTAATGTTAGAGGATATAAAAACCAAGAAAATTATAGGGTATATCAATGCTATGCCCATTAACAATACCCTTTACGAAATTATTAAAAAGGGAGAAATCATAGATGTAACCATAAATGATGAAAATATAGAGACTTACGATTTACCTGATACATATAATCTATATATAAGTTCTGTAGCCCTGCATCCTAAATATCATAATTCTGGTGCTTTTAAACTCTTATACGATGCATTAATACTACTCATTATAGAACTGTTTAAAAGAGAAATATATTTCTCCAAAGTTATAGCAGATGCAGTATCTCCTATTGGTGAAAAATTATGTAAATATATAGGAATGGTAAAATGTGAAGACTCTAAACATCAATCAAAAATTTTTGAAGGCAGTTTATTACCCATCAATATAAGATACACAACACGACTTAGCAAAAAGCTATTTGATTTATATAAGACACTCAATCTATGAAAGCATGAATGATACAGTCCTTAACACTGTCCAAAATTTTGTGTAAATGGAAACAGGATTCAGTTGTAAGTCTCTTCTTATCTCTGAATTCTGTTTTTATTTATAGAAGTTTCTTTCATTATTGTTATTCAATACACATGAAAAAAGTATAACGTTCCCTCCGTTTTTATACGTTTTATAATTCAAGTACAAGTTCAGGCTGTAACTCCCCGCTCCTCGCGGGAAAGTTACAGCCTGAGTCCTATATCATCAAGCCGTTAAGGCTTACAAACTTTCTTCAATCACAGCCTGCGCCGCAGCCAGTCTTGCGATAGGCACGCGGAACGGTGAGCAGCTCACGTAATCCAGACCTACCTTGTGGCAGAACTTCACGGACATCGGTTCACCACCGTGTTCACCGCAGATACCGCATTTCAGCTCCGGACGTACGGAACGGCCTTTAGCTACCGCCATCTTAATAAGCTGGCCCACACCATTCTGGTCGAGTACCTGGAACGGGTCTACCTTCAGGATCTTCTTTTCCAGGTAAACCGGCAAGAAGGAAGCGATGTCGTCGCGAGAGTAACCGAAGGTCATCTGAGTCAGGTCGTTTGTACCGAATGAGAAGTATTCGGCATGTGAAGCGATGCGGTCGGCAGTCAGGGCAGCACGCGGCACCTCAATCATGGTTCCCACCTTGAACGAGATTTCCACGCCTTCTTCCTTGAACAGTTTGGCAGCAGTTTCACGAATCACCTTTTCCTGTGCTTCGAATTCATACAGGATACCAATCAGCGGCACCATGATTTCAGGATGCGGGTCGTAACCTTCCTTCTTCAGTTCGCAGGCAGCACCCAGGATAGCACGAGTCTGCATTTCAGTGATTTCCGGATACGTATTTCCCAGACGGCAACCACGGTGACCCAGCATCGGGTTGTGTTCGCACAGACTTTCCACGCGCTGGCGGATATAATCTACGGTTACACCCATGGCCTGTGCCATTTCTTCCTGACCTTTCAAATCGTGCGGAACGAATTCATGCAACGGCGGGTCGAGCAGACGTACGTTGACAGGCAGTCCGTCCATGGTCTTGAAGATTTCCTTGAAGTCGGCTTTCTGGTAAGGCAACAGTTTGTCGAGGGCTTTCTTGCGGCCTTCTACGTCCTTGGCCAGAATCATTTCGCGCATAGCCACAATCTTTTCGTCGTCGAAGAACATGTGTTCCGTACGGCACAGACCGATACCTACGGCACCGAATCCACGGGCATCCTGTGCGTTGCGCGGCGTGTCGGCATTGGTGCGGACTTTCAGGCGGGCATATTTGTCGCAGAGTTCCATTAGTTCGGCAAAGTTACCCGACAGTTTGGCCGGCTGAGTCGGAATTTCTCCGGCATATACATATCCGTTGGTTCCGTTGATGGAGATGTAGTCACCTTCTTTCAGTACGACTCCGTCAATTTCCACCGTACGGGTCTTGTAGTCTACGTTGATGGCTCCGGCACCTGATACACAGCACTTACCCATTCCGCGGGCTACTACGGCTGCGTGTGAAGTCATACCTCCACGGGCGGTCAGGATACCTTCGGCAGCCTGCATACCGGCCAGGTCTTCCGGAGAAGTTTCAATACGTACCAGTACCACGCGATGGCCGTTGGTATGCCATTCAGCAGCATCTTCGGCGAAGAAGACGATACGTCCGCAGGCAGCACCCGGAGAAGCCGGCAAACCACGTGTCAGCACGCGGGCACGTCCCAGTTCTTCCTTGTCGAATACCGGATGCAGCAGCTCATCCAGCTTATTGGGTTCGCAGCGCATCAAAGCGGTCTTTTCGTCAATCATGCCCTGATGCAGCATTTCCATGGCGATGCGCACCATAGCGGCACCTGTACGCTTACCGTTACGGGTCTGGAGGAACCAGAGTTTGCCTTCCTGCACGGTAAATTCCATGTCCTGCATATCGTGGTAGTGATTTTCCAGTTTAGTCTGGAGTTCATCGAGTTCCTTGTAGATTTCCGGCATGGCTTCTTCCATAGAAGGATATTTGGCCACACGTTCTGCTTCCGAGATACCCTGCAGTTCGGCCCAGCGCTGAGAACCGATCTTGGTAATCTGCTGCGGAGTACGGATACCGGCTACTACGTCTTCACCCTGCGCATTGATCAGGTATTCACCGTTGAACAGGTCTTCACCGGTAGCGGCATCGCGTGAGAAGCATACACCCGTAGCCGAAGTCTCACCCATGTTACCGAATACCATGGCCTGTACGTTCACGGCTGTTCCCCACTCTGCCGGAATACCTTCCATCTTACGGTAAAGGATGGCGCGTTCGTTCATCCATGAATCGAATACGGCACAGATGGCGCCCCACAACTGTTCGTAAGCGCATGACGGGAATTCCTGTCCGGTCTGTTTCTTCACAGCTTCCTTGAAGCGGACTACCAGGGTCTTCAGGTCGTCCACGTCGAGTTCGTTGTCCAGACGTACGCCCTTGGCCTTCTTCACTTCTTCAATGATGGCTTCAAACGGGTCAATGTCTTCCTTGTTCACGGGTTTCATGCCCAGCACCACGTCACCGTACATCTGTACGAAGCGGCGGTAAGAGTCCCACGCAAAGCGAGGGTTGTTAGTCTTGCGAGCCAGTCCTTCTACTACTTCATCGTTCAGACCCAGGTTCAGAATGGTGTCCATCATCCCCGGCATGGACGCTCTGGCACCCGAACGTACGGAAACGAGCAACGGATTTTCCACATCGCCGAACTTCGACTTCATCAGGGCTTCTACTCCCTTGATGGATTTTTCCACGTCTTCTTTCAGCAGCGCAACCACTGCTTCTTTTCCTTTTTCAAAATATTCGTTGCAGACTTCGGTTGTTATGGTGAATCCGGGAGGTACAGGCACCCCGATCAGGTTCATCTCGGCCAGGTTTGCGCCCTTGCCACCCAGAAGATTTCTCATGTCAGCTTTTCCTTCAGCTTGTCCGTTTCCAAAAGTATAGACTCTTTTCTTTTCCATGTTTTCTTATATTTGATAAGGTTCAATAATGTTTTTCGTTGGTCAACCGCTGGCAAATCTATACATATTTTATTGAATCCCAAATTTTGTGAAGATATTTTTCGACATATTTTGCAACATAGAGTTTGCAAAATGAACTTCTTCGAAAAACATGGAAGAATGTCAGGAAAAATGTATAAATTTGCTCCCAAATTAGTTTTATTGAAAAGAACGTGGCAAGAAAGAAAAAAGAACTGCCTTTACTGGAGAAGGTAACGATAACAGACGTAGCCGCAGAAGGAAAAGCCGTGGCTAAAGTGAACGAGTTGGTAATATTTGTCCCGTATGTAGTGCCGGGCGACGTAGTCGATTTACAGGTGAAGCGCAAGAAGAACCATTACGCCGAAGCGGTGGCGGTAAAGTTCCATGAGAAATCACCCCTGCGCACGGAGCCGTTCTGCAGTCACTTCGGAGTGTGCGGAGGATGCAAATGGCAATGTCTTTCTTACGAGGAACAGCTCAAGTACAAGCAGAAACAAGTGTTCGACAACCTCACCCGCATCGGGAAGGTGGAACTGCCGGAATTCCGTCCTATCTTAGGCTCGGAAAAGACCCGCTTTTACCGTAACAAGCTGGAGTTTACATTCTCCAATAAGCGCTGGCTTACGGAAGAGGAGGTGAAGCAGGATGTGAAATACGACCAGATGAATGCCGTGGGATTCCATATTCCGGGGGCGTTCGACAAGGTGCTGGCCATCGACAAGTGCTGGTTGCAGGACGACATTTCCAACCAAATTCGCAATGCCGTACGCGACTATGCCTACGCGCACAACTTCCCCTTCTTCGACTTGCGCACGCAGGAAGGACTTCTTCGTAACATCATGATCCGTACCTCGTCTACGGGCGAACTGATGGTGGTGCTGCAGTGCAAGGTGACCGACGACGAAGGCCGCCGCAAGATGGAAGAGATTCTGCAGTTCATGGCCGACAGCTTCCCGCAGATTACTTCGCTGATGTATGTCATCAACAACAAGTGCAACGATACCATCGGCGACCTCGACGTGGAGGTATTCAAGGGTAACGACCACATCTTCGAGGAGATGGAGGGACTGCGCTTCAAGGTGGGACCGAAATCGTTCTATCAGACGAACTCTGAACAAGCCTATAATTTATATAAGGTGGCACGCGAGTTTGCCGGACTTACGGGCAACGAGCTGGTGTACGACCTCTACACAGGTACGGGTACCATCGCCAACTTCGTGGCACGCCAGGCACGCAAGGTGGTGGGCATCGAATATGTGCCCGAAGCCATCGAGGATGCCAAGGTGAACTCGGCCCTGAACGGCATCGACAACACGCTGTTCTATGCGGGCGACATGAAGGACATCCTTACCAACGACTTCATTGCGGAGCACGGACGTCCGGATGTCATCATCACCGACCCTCCCCGCGCTGGTATGCACAATGACGTAATCGACGTGATTTTAGCGGCCGAGCCGAAACGCATCGTCTACGTGAGCTGCAACCCGGCCACACAGGCACGCGACCTCCAGCTGCTCGACGGCAAGTACAAGGTGACTGCCGTACAGCCTGTCGACATGTTCCCTCACACGCATCACGTGGAAAATGTCGTGCAACTGGAAAGACGCTAAACACTCTCCCCTATCTTCTAACTTTTAACTGACGCAACAAAGTGGCAAGAAACAACTCTGGCAACAACGGCCGACGCCCTATCCCGCGTGCCGCAGCCAAATATACAATCTATCCGGTCAATGAACCGGCGGAACTGATGGAGTTCCTTATGAAGAAGATGGACGGCATCAGCCGCACGCGCGTAAAAGCCTTGCTGGCCAACCGCGTGGTGCTGGTGGACAACAACATCCAGACGCAGTACAACTTCCCTCTGAAACCGGGCATGAAGGTGCAGGTGAGCCGTGAAAAGAACAAGCACGAGTTCCGCCACCCCATGCTGAAGATTCTCTACGAGGATGCCTATCTCATCGTGGTGGAGAAGAAGGAAGGACTGCTGTCCGTGGCTACCGACCACCAGAAGGAACGTACCGCACAGCACATTCTGAATGAGTACGTGAAGCGCACGCACCGCAACAACCGCATCTTCGTGGTGCACCGTCTGGACCGCGAAACCTCGGGCATCATGATGTATGCCAAGGATGAAAAGACGCAGCACACGCTCCGCGACAACTGGCACGACATCGTGTACGACCGCCGCTACGTGTCCATCGTCATGGGCGACATGGAGAAAGACCAGGGCACCGTACGCTCCTGGCTTACCGACCGCAAGCTGTACGTCAGCTCCTCGCCGGTAGACGACGGAGGCAAGCTCTCCATCACGCACTACCGCACCATCAAGCGGGCCAACGGCTATTCGCTCATGGAGCTGCAACTGGAAACGGGACGCAAGAACCAGATTCGCGTGCACATGCAGTCGCTCGGCCATCCGGTGGTGGGTGATGCGCGTTACGGCTGCGAAACCGACCCGCTCGGACGTCTGGCACTCCACGCCTTCAAGCTGTGCTTCTACCACCCGCTTACGGGCGAACGGATGGAATTTGAGACTCCCTATCCTGCCCCGTTCAAGAACCTGATGCTGAGAAAATAAAAACAATATATGATAAAAAACCTGATTTTTGATTTCGGAGGGGTCATCGCCCCTATCAGCCGCGAACAGGCGGTGGAAGCGTTCCGCCAGTTAGGGGTGGCCGATGCCGACCAGCGCCTGGACAAATATCACCAGACGGGGATTTTCCAGGAACTGGAAGAAGGAAAAATTACGCCCGATGAGTTCCAGGTGAAACTGGGACAGTTGTGCGGCGGACATACTCCTAATTGGGAGGAGACGCGCCAGGCATGGCTGGGCTACTTCACCGGACTGGACGAGCGTCTGCTCGACTGCCTGAAGGAGCTGCGCAAGCGCTACAAGCTCTTCGTGCTGAGCAACACCAATCCCTACGTGATGGACTGGGCCTGCAGTCCGGCATTCTCGTCAAAGGGGAAACCGCTCAGCGACTATTTTGACAAGCTGTACCTCTCCTACCAGATTGGAGTGACCAAGCCCGACCGGCAGATTTTTGACTTCCTGATAGCCGATACCGACATTCTTCCGTCAGAATCGCTCTTCATTGACGACGGGGCAGGCAACGTACAGGCAGCCCGCCAGCTGGGTTTCCAAACCTACTGCCCACGCAACGGTGAAGACTGGCGCGATGCACTGACGGTACTTCTCCAGAAATCCTGAAAAAACGTCCTTGCGTTTCATTCATAACGTAAAGAAATTTTCCATACAACGTCCTTGTGTTTCAATCCGAACGCAAGGACGTTTTGCGTTAAATACACCGGCATTCCCGTCCAGCCACAAAGGCGATACACCATCTGCCACCCCGCAGACCGATGCATTTCCCTACCTCCGATAGGGAAATTCCCCCACAGGAATAGGAAAAATCATTCGTTTGTATGATTTTTTCCGGATACCTTTGTCACATAGAGGAAAACAAACACACAAAGAGTTATGAGAACAAGGGTAAAAAAATTCATGTATATGGCGATGCTGGTCGCACTGACACTCGCCTTCCCGTCGTGTAACGTGGAAATGGAATTAGGGAACAACACCCTGGAATATCGTGAACGCACAGCGTATCTCTGCAGCTACGACTGGCAGGACGACTGGTACGACGACTACGGACTGCACCACTTTCAGGTGCTGCGCTTCTACACCAACGGAACGGGTGAAGACTTTATCCGCATTCAGGATGCCCGCGGACGTTGGGAGGAATATACCTACACCTTTACGTGGGACTGGTACGACGCTTTCTACACCAGCATCCGTTTGAACTACGGCGGAGGTGACTACTCCTACATGGACAATATCCGCCTGGGAGAAGGACGAATGGAATGCCTGCTCGACGGTGCGGCTGTATGCTTTTACAGTTATTAAAAAATCAGTAAAGAAAAACCGCCAGATAAAGCGAACAAAACACGAAATCAGTTTGTTATAGAAATAAATCACCAAAGAATTTCATGTTTTCTTTTTTAAGATAATTAATTTTTTAGTTTATTCGTTCAAAAAAAACGTATCCTGCCGTGAGACAGCGATACGTTTTTTTATGCAATGAACACAAGAGTTCCGCCCGTGGGGTCAGCTCATGCTGCCGCCCACGATGTCCAGCAACTCGTTGGTAATCGCCTGCTGGCGGCTCTTGTTGTAAATCAAGGTCAGTTCCTGAATCAGGTCGTTTGCATTGTCCGTGGCAATCTGCATAGCCATGGTGCGCGCGGCATGTTCCGAAGCCGTGGAGTCAAGCAGCACGGTGTACATCTTCATGCGGAGTACCTTGGGCAGCAACTCCTCCATCACCTGTTCCGGCGACGGCTCGATGAGATAATCGGCCTGCATGGCTTCCTGCTCCTCTCCCTTCTCGTCCGCATGACCGGCACTCAGGTCGATCGGCAGATAAGTCTCCCGCGTCAATACCTGCGTAGAGGTCGACTTGAAGTGGTTGTACAGCAGTTCCACCTGCTGAATCTCACCGCTGGCAAACCGTGTCATCAGCTCGGCAGCCAGGTCGGCCGCTTCCTGATAGTTCGGTTTTCCGCTCATGTGCTGATAATCGCCGGCCGCCGTCAGTCCCTCCATCTTCTTCACCGCATCGGCCACCTTACGGCCCACCGGATAAATCAGGATGTTCTCACGGCCCACCTTCGGCTCATACTCTGCCACCACCTCGTTCAGGTGACGGATAACGTTGGCATTGAATCCGCCGCACAGACTGCTGTTGGAGGCAAACACCACCACGGCCACTTTCTTCACTTCACGTTTCACTGCAAAAGGCGATTCCACGCTCAGCTCCGCGCCCAGGAAATTACTGAGCATGCGGTGCAACCGGCGTTCGTAGGGAAGCATATTTTCAATGGCCTCCTGCGCCTTGTGCAGCTTGGAAGACGCCACCATCTTCATCGCCGAAGTAATCTTCAGCGTGCCGTGGATTGAGTTGATTCTTCCTTTAACTTCTTTCAGTGATGCCATGGGATTTATGCTTTAAATTGTTCGGCTGCGTCTGCGGCCAGTTTTTCAATGAGCGACGTAATTTCGTCGGTAATCTTTCCGGAAGCCAGCACGTCGAGCACATCCTTCTGATGGTTGGCACGCAGGTAAGTCAAGAACGCATCCTGGAAGGCACGTACCTTCGAAATAGGAATGTCGCGCATCAGTCCGTGCGTACCACAGTACAGAATGGCCACCTGTTCGCCTACCGGCATCGGTGAGTACTGAGGCTGAATCAGCAGCTGGTTGTTCTTACGTCCACGGTCGATGGCCATGGCAGTCACAGAGTCCATGTCGCTGCTGAACTTCGAGAAGGCCTCCAGTTCACGATACTGTGCCTGGTCAATCTTCAGCGTACCGGCCACTTTCTTCATACTCTTTATCTGGGCGCTACCACCTACACGCGATACAGAGATACCCACGTTGATAGCCGGACGGAAGCCCTGGTTGAACAAGTCGGTTTCCAGGAAGATCTGACCGTCGGTAATGGAAATCACGTTGGTCGGAATGTAGGCAGACACGTCGCCGGCCTGTGTTTCGATAATCGGCAGGGCGGTCAGTGAACCTCCGGCCTTTACCTTACCCTTCAGGCTGGCTGGCAGGTCGTTCATCTGTTCGGCCACTTCCTGCTGGTTGATAATCTTCGCCGCACGTTCCAGCAAACGAGAGTGCAGGTAGAAGATATCACCCGGATAAGCCTCACGTCCTGACGGACGACGCAGAATCAGTGATACCTCACGGTAAGCCACAGCCTGTTTTGACAAGTCATCGTACACCACCAGTGCATGACGGCCGGTATCACGGAAGTACTCGCCGATGGCAGCTCCGGCAAACGGAGCGAAATACTGCATGGCAGCCGGGTCGGAAGCCGTAGCAGCCACCACGATGGTATAGTCCATCGCCCCCTTCTCACGCAATGCATTCACGATACTGGCCACGGTAGAACCTTTCTGACCGATGGCCACGTAGATACAGTACACCGGATTTCCTGCCTCGTAGTTGGCACGCTGGTTGATGATGGTATCGATGGCGATGGCCGTCTTACCTGTCTGACGGTCGCCGATAATCAACTCACGCTGTCCGCGGCCGATAGGAATCATGGCATCGATAGCCTTCAGTCCCGTCTGCAGCGGTTCCGTTACCGGCTGACGGAAGATAACCCCCGGTGCCTTACGCTCCAGCGGCATCTCGCACAGCTCTCCGCCAATTTCGCCGCGCCCGTCCAAGGGCACACCCAGAGGGTCGATTACACGTCCCAGCATCGATTCTCCCACGTTGATGGAAGCAATGTGCTTGGTACGCTTCACAATCATCCCCTCCTTAATCTGGTCGGTCGGACCCAGGAGCACCGCTCCCACGTTGTCCTCCTCCAGATTCATCACCGTTCCCATGATACCGTTTTCAAACTGCAGCAACTCGTTGGCTTCCGCATTACGCAAACCGTAAATACGGGCCACACCGTCGCTCACCTGAAGCACGGTACCCACTTCGTCGAATTTCAGCGAGTTGTCAATCCCCTTCAACTGTTGGAGCAACACCTCTGAAACTTCGCTGGGTTTTATTGTATTTTCTGGCATAATTCTTTTTAATTAATAATTAATAATGAACAATTAAAAATGAACAGTGAATAATAGGAATCGTTTTTCATTCTTCATTCTTCATTATTCATTGTTTACACTATTCTCCTGTTTTTCGCGATAAACTGCTGTTTCACGCGCTTCAACTGGTTCGCCACACTGGAGTCCAGGCGGAAGCCACCCAGTTCGATGATGTATCCTCCGATCAGGCTTTTGTCCACCTTCTCTTCCAAGATTACCTCACCGTGCGTCTTCTCGGAAGCCAGTTTCTGCAAGTGTGCCACGAGCTTGGGCGAACTGACGGCAGTGGTAAGCTTTCCGATGAGGATGTGCTTGTCTTCCTGATACAGGTCGATGTACGACCACATCATGAACTGCAAGAACTTCTCCCTTCTGTCTTCCAGCACCAGGCTGAGAAAACGCGTCATCACCTGGCTCACGTCCTTTCCACCCGAAGCCTCGCAAAGCAGCTCCAGCTTCTTGCTTCTCTCCAGCACCGGATTTTCCACGGCACGCCGCAGGCCGGGCACTTCGGCAAAGTGTGCAGCCAGTGTCTTCACCTCCTTGTACACCTTGTCTTCCAGCCCTTCACCCTTCGCGTATGCCAGCAGTGCCTTCGCGAAACGTCTTGAAACGACTCCTGTATTCATGACACGTTATTTTTTAGAAGTTTCAATCATTTCATCCAGCAGACGGTCAATCAGCGCAGCCTGTTCCTTTTCATCGGCCAGCTTGTTGCGCATAATCTTCTCTGCAATGCCCACTGACAACACGGCTACCTGGCGGCGGATGTCACGGATGGCACTTTCCTTTTCCGTTTCAATCTGCTTCTTCATCTCCTCCATCAGGCGGTTGCCTTCGGCGAAGGCCTTCTCCTGAGCGTCCTTGATGATGCGGTCGCGCGTAGCAGCAGCCTCACTCAGAATGCGGTGCTGTTCTTCGCGTGCCTGTGCCAGGATTTTCTCACCCTCCACCTTCACGTTGGCCAGCTGTTCGTTGGCCTCACGCGCCGCCTTGAGCGAATTGTCAATGTATGCTTTCCGGTCCTCCACCGTCTTCAGAATCACCGGGAAGCCGTATTTCGCCAAGATGAAGAACACGACTCCGAAGGTGATGACCATCCAGAACAGCAGCCCCGGATCCGGAGTTAATAATCCCATAACTTATTGTTTTATTTTTTACAAGAACAAAGTCAACAAACAAACCACGATGGCAATCAGTGCCACACCTTCTACCAGAGCGGCAGCGATAATCATGTTCATACGCAAGTCGCCTGAAGCTTCCGGCTGGCGTGCGATACCTTCCATGGCCGAGCTACCAATTTTACCGATACCGATACCGGCACCCAAAACTGCAATACCTGCACCAATAGCGGCGCCCAACTTACTAATACCTACACCTGCAGCTGCCTGCAATAAAACTGACAATAACATAATTTTCTTGTTTTAAAAGGTTATACTTTAATTTTCTTTGAATCAATTATTTTTCGGCATGTTCCTTCACCTGCGACAGACCGATAAACACGGCCGACAGCATCGTGAAGACGTATGCCTGGATGAATGCCACCAGAATTTCCAGCGCATTCATGAAAATGCTGAATGCCACCGACACCACCGTCATCGAGCCGTTGATAACCGGACCCGACTTCACCGTGATGAAGATAATGGCCACCAGACTGAGCACGGCCGCATGTCCTGCCATGATGTTGGCAAACAAACGGATCATCAGTGCAAACGGTTTGGTAAAGATACCGAAGAATTCAATCAGCGGCATCATCGGAATCGGCGCCTTCAACCACGTAGGCACGTCGGGCCAGAAGATTTCCTTCCAGTAAGCCTTCGTACCATACACGTTGGTCAGCACGAACGTACACAAAGCCAGCACCAGCGTAATGGCGATGTTACCCGTCACGTTGGCACCTCCGGGGAAGATAGGAATCAGCCCCATCAGGTTGTTCACCAGCACGAAGAAGAACGCCGTAAGCAGATAAGGAGCGTAGCGGCGGTAATTCTCGCCGATGCAGCCCTTAATCACGTCGTTGTAGATAGAAAGCACCGTGGCCTCAATCATGCCGACGCCCCCCTTGGGTGCCCCGTCTTCCAGCGGATGTTTCTTATACCAGCGCACGCAGCTCATCATGATGACCAGCAGCACCGCACTGTTGATAAACAAGCCCAGCACATTCTTCGTGATGGAGATGTCCAGCGGACGCACCTCCTCGCCGGCCGCATTGCGTTCCACGATTTTGCCGTCGTAGGCACCACCCCCGGCCACGTACAGCCCTTCGTAAGGACCTTCCTCCAACCGAGCAGACGAGAACACATGCCAGCCCGTACTGCTTTTCACGATCACCGGCAGCGGAATGCTTACCTCCGTATCGCCGAACTTCGCAATATGCCACTGGTAGGCATCGCCAATGTGTCCGAACACCAGTTCGTTCACGTCGATGTCACCCTCAGCGGCCTGTGCCTTCGTCAGCGCAGCCGGAACCGCCATCAGCAGTAACAGCGTGATGATTATGTACCGTATTTTTTTCATCATTAGCTTTTTTTCTTAGTTTGAGTTTCGCTTCAAAAAGAAGGAAAAAACGGGTTTCGAATATCAGAAACGCAAAGTAGAAGAAGATGAAGGTCAGCATGAACGCCACCACTTCATGTCCTATCACAAATCCGTAGAACATCAGCAGCATGGCACTGACAATGAATTTCAGTACCTTGCACACCAGATACGTCATCGCAATCCGTTCCAGCCCCACGCGATAGTTGAACGCGAACATTTCTATGTAAAACAGGCCGAAAAGATAGAAGAATATCGGAATGGCCGGAAACCACAGGAAATACCTGTCGGGAATGAACAGATGATATACCACGGCGACGAGCGTCGTCAGCACGATTCCAATCACGGTCAGTTCTTTTATAAATTTCTTCTTAACGGTCAACAAAAACATAGTATCGTGCGGTTTTTCATCCGGAAAGCCGCCAAAAACATATTCGGTTCATCGCCTGCTTCGCTCCTCTCAGAGTTCCACACAGGCTGAAATCTGATTCTCCTTGACTTCCACGAATCCCCCCTTGATTTGCAGGGATTGCGTTTCCTGTCCGGCCACGTATTTCACTTCCCCGGCCGAGAGCGTGGAAATAATCGGGGCATGGTCGGCCATGACCTGAAATTTTCCTGCGCTTCCCGGAAAGGTAGCCTGGCTCACTTTTCCTTCGTAAACCAGCTTTTCGGGTGAAACGATAACCAGATGAAGTTCTTTCATATTAAGCTATCAGCTTTTAACTTTTAACTTTTACTTATTAACTCTTAGCCGCTTCCATCAGCTTCTTACCCTTCTCGATGGCGTCCTCAATGGTACCCACGTTCAGGAAAGCCTGTTCAGGCAGATAGTCTACCTCGCCGTCCAGAATCATCTTGAATCCCTTGATGGTGTCTTCTATGGAAACCATCACGCCCGGCACGCCCGTAAACTGCTCGGCCACGGCAAACGGCTGCGAAAGGAATCGCTGCACGCGGCGGGCACGGTTCACCGTCAGACGGTCTTCATCCGAAAGTTCATCCATACCTAAGATAGAGATAATATCCTGAAGCTCCTTGTTGCGCTGCAGAATCTGTTTCACGCGCTGAGCCGTTTCGTAGTGCTCCTTGCCCACAATCAGCGGGTCGAGGATACGCGACGTAGAATCCAGCGGGTCTACAGCCGGATAGATACCCAGCTCGGTAATCTTACGGCTCAACACCGTAGTGGCATCCAGGTGGGTAAAGGTAGTAGCCGGCGCAGGGTCGGTCAAGTCATCGGCCGGCACGTACACCGCCTGCACGGAAGTAATGGAGCCGTTCTTCGTAGAAGTGATACGTTCCTGCATCTGTCCCATTTCCGTAGCCAGTGTCGGCTGGTAACCTACTGCCGAAGGCATACGTCCCAGCAAGGCTGAAACCTCAGAACCTGCCTGCGTAAAACGGAAGATGTTGTCGATAAAGAACAGGATATCGCGCGGACCGTTGTCGCCCGTCTGGCGGTCACGGAATGATTCGGCCAGTGTCAGACCCGACAAGGCTACTGACTGACGGGCACCGGGAGGCTCGTTCATCTGTCCGAACACCATGGCTACCTGCGATTTTTCCACTTCGTTGTAATCCACCTTCGAAAGGTCCCAGTTTCCTTCCTCCATGCTCTTGAGGAATTCGTCACCGTAGCGGATTACGCCTGATTCAATCATTTCTCTCAGCAGGTCGTTACCTTCACGGGTACGCTCACCCACTCCTGCAAACACGGAGAAACCATTGTGTTTCTTGGCAATGTTATTGATTAACTCTTTGATGAGCACGGTTTTTCCAACACCCGCCCCACCAAACAGACCGATTTTACCACCCTTCAGGTAAGGTTCCAGCAGGTCGATCACCTTGATACCGGTAAACAATACTTCCTGGGTAGTAGCCAGGTCTTCGAATTTCGGAGGTTCACGGTGAATAGGAAATCCGTCCGTCTTGTCCAGTTCTTTCATACCGTCAATGGTATCACCTACCACATTCATCACACGGCCCTTGATCTGGTTTCCGATAGGCATCGAAATCGGATGCCCCGTAGGAACGACTTCCATTCCGCGCTTCAACCCGTCCGTACTGTCCATGGCCACGCAGCGTACCGTGTCTTCACCGATATGCTGCTGCACTTCAATCACCAGCGTACGCCCGTCGTTACGGGCAATCGTCATGGCATCGTGGATTTTCGGCAAGGCGTGTTCCACGTCTTGTCCTTCTTCAAACTTGAAGTACACATCGACCACCGGACCGATTACCTGCGAAATGTGTCCAACGATTTTTGACATAAGCAATTATTTTAATTTAAAAGAATGAATCATCCATGGTTCTTACCTCTTAAACAAACGTCCCGGGTATTTGTTTAAAGTTTGACCATTTCTGTAACGCAAATTTACTGAATAAACTCTCATATATGTAACTCCATGTAACATTTTTTAGACTGATTCCCCTAATAATAGACATAAATCAAGAGATATCGGACAAATGGTTTTACACTTGTTTACACAGAGACGAAATATCTAAACAAATATTTACAGGAAATTGCACGTGTGTGCGGTCACACATACTATTTTAGACAAAGAACATGACGTGCTATATGGGTGTATCTTTTTTATTTTAGACAGAAGAACATAAAGACAGATTTTGTAGATGCAATCTTTCTTTTGTACTTATATGCTTATGTCCGAAAAATAATAACTGCTATAGGATGTTGCCTTTTTGCTTTAGACAGAAGAACATAAGAACAGATTTTCTGTGTAAATATAAACTTATGTACTTTATGTTCTTATGTCCAAAAACATTCAAGAAATATCTTTCTATGCTTACGTCATAAAAAATTATGAGCGTTTATACTCTCTGTACTTCCTTTTTATTTCTATACGGTCACCACCAAAATTAATGAGTAATCCATGGTCTTTATGAGTTGCCGTCAAATAATTAACCAGCTGAGTTTCGTGTATGGAAAGAAGATGTTGCACCGCTTTTAGTTCGATAATTATCTCTCCCTCTACAATAATATCTGCTCTAAACTCCCCTACAATCTCATCTTTATAATATACATTTATAGGGGTTTCAGAATCCGCATGAATACCTTTTTCCCTTAACTCTATCAACAATGCCTTTTGATACACCGACTCTAAAAAACCGGCTGCCAGATGTGTTCTTACATTGTATGCGCATTGAATAATTACCTTAATAAGGTCTTCTGTTTTCATATCCATAATATTACACAGTTAAAAATTCTTTTGTCTTTATGTTCTTATGTCTAAAAACATTCGTCTTTATGTCTTACAAAAAAAGCCACATTACTGTGGCTCTTCTTTATATTAATATGTCTCGTTACACGCGTTTGAAGGTGTAGTTGCCTTCCTCGGTATACATCTCCGACTCAAAGGTACAATCGTACGAAGCTTGAATCTCCTCCTCCGTATACGACAGAATTACTACCCGTATGTTGCGGCCACGGTTGTCCGACAGTGTCAATACCCCCTTGCTCAGTGTCCAGTTGAACGACTCGCCACGAAACAAAGCCGTACCGCCACTTTTCACCGAGAGCGTCTGTCCCATGTGCTCAGGATCATTACGACCAGACTCACCTTCCGAATTTGTCCAGTCATTTGCCGTCACCTTCCATGTACCGATAATGTCATCTCTCGACACATCCACACCCGTCGGATCATCCGTGCTACAGCTTGCCATTCCGGCCACCATCAGGATAAAGCTCAAAAAGAGCCATACGTTCTTTAGTTTCTTCATTTTCATTTGGTTTTACAGATAATATATAATGCTTATACTATTTCTTTCTCCAGATCGATTCCACCTTCCGCCGTACGGCCAGCACATTCAGCACCGATACCAGCAGGAAAAGTCCCCCGGCCGTCAGCAGCGCCGGCAGCAGACTGCCTTCCTGCAAGTCGGGCACCATCCGCCGCAGCATGTCCAGATACGCATCACGCGCCATCCACACCAGCAGCACACCCATGGCCGCCACCGCTGCGTTCAGCCCTACCGTGAGTACCTGATACGGACGCGCCACCGCCGCCGGACTGAAACCAATCATCAGCAGGTTCTCCAGCTTCTTCGTGTTCTTCTGCAACAGCAGGTAGATGCTCAGCATCAGCAGGTAGAACGACAGCACACTGATAATCAGTCCCACCGTGAGCACGATGCCTACCACCATCTTCAGGAACCACGTCGTCTTTCCCGCATCCAGCTTGTCGCCTTCCGTCTCATAGCCTTTCTGCTTGAAATACTTCGCGATGCGGTCGTTCGCCGGATTGTCCACCTCCACAATCAGTCGTGAGGGAGCCGTCTGCCCGCCATCACCCAATGTGGCGTTGGCCCATTCCATGAACGCCTGCGGCACCAGAATCGTGTTCAGCCGGTTGGAGAAACCCACGATACGTCCCTTCATGCGCTCCGTCCGTCCCCGTCCGCTCAGCCGCACGTCCAGCGTCATCATCCCCATCACGCCCTCCGAGAGCTGCGGCAGGTTGCGACTCTGTGCAAAGCCGAAGTTATAAAGGTTCAGGTAGTTGCGCGGGATGATGATAGGGATTTCCGTCTGTCCCTCGCGATACGTCCAGCCCTCCAGCCGCACGTCTACAAACTCGTCGGGCACCGACTCAAAGAACATCGCCGTAGAGAGCTGCATGCCCGCCATGCCCATGCCGGCCGACACCTGAAACTGTGCCGGAGTGAACGCTCCCGTCCGCTTGGCAAACGGCTGCGACTCCATGTCGGCTATGTCGGCACGCGAGAACGTACCTCCCTTGCCCACCAGGCTGCCCAGCGTGCTCACCTGCTTGCTCACAATCACGTAGTCCTTCTTCATGAAACTGTCGCCCTGCGTAAACACCGGCAACACGTCCTTGTAAAACTGTATGCCCAACAGCACAATCACCATACCGCACAGGTTGGCAAGGAAAAATCCCGCCAACTGCGCCACACTGATGTGCTGCCTCAATAATTTCCAGATCATATCTGTCTTCGTGTTAATCCCTTACAAACTCAGCACCCTGTCATACTCCAGCGGCAGGTGCTTGCCGATGGACGTCACAATCACTCCCGCACCCTGACGAGCCGCTTCCTCCTTCAGGATACGCGCCATAATCTGCCCGTTGCCGTCGTCCAGGTGGCTCACCGGCTCATCCAGGAAGAAAAAGTCGGCCGGCTGACACAGCATCCGCACGAAAGCCACGCGCTGCTGCTGCCCGTACGACATCCTGGCCGCCTTCACATCCCACTTGTCGGCGATGCCCAGCTGCTCAAACCAGTCCTTCACCTGCTGCTTGCGGCAGAAGCCCGTTAGCCCGTTCTTCAGCTGCACGTTCTCCCATGCCGTCAGTTCCCCGAACAGGCGGAGTTCCTGAAACAGCATGCCCAGCGAGCGCTTGCGGATGTCGGTCCACTGCTTCACCGTGAGTTTCCGCACGTTCTCCCCGTCGAAGGTGATAATCCCCTGGTAGTCCGTACGGTACCCGTAAATAAAACTGCAAAGTGACGACTTGCCCGTGCCCGACGCCGCTTCAATCAGATACATCTTTCCTTTCTGAAAAGCCACCTGCCGGTGCCACACGTCCGACACGATTCCGTCGCGTCCGGCGAATACCTCCGGCAGGGTCTGCTGTAATTCTATTGTGTCCATTTTATTCAATGAAGAATTAATAATGAAGAATGAAGAATGCTCTTCGTTATTCATTATTAATTCTTAATTCTTCATTCTTCATTATTCACTATTAATTATTAACTGTCGATTCCACTTCCTCTTCGGTCAATCCGGTAGCCTGGGCTATCTGAGCAGTACTCAAACCCAGCGATTTCAGATTACGTGCAATGGCAACTTTCTCTTTAGCTTGTCCTTCCGCGAGCCCTTCCGCACGTCCTTCCGCGCGTCCTTCCGCGAGCCCTTTCTTCCATCCGGCTTCACGGGCATCCTCTTCCACGATGCGGCTCACACGGTAACGGTCCAGCGCCTTGTCGTAAGCAATACGGTCTTCCAATGAAAGATTGGCCACGGCAGCCAGTTCTTCCAGACGGCTGAACACCTGCTCCTTCAGCGCGTCCGGCATTCGGTTCCAATGTTGCATATTCTTCAGTGTATAAATCAGTTTATCATAAAGCGTTTCACAATCCTTGAGTTCCTTGGTGAAGTAAGGGAACTGCAAAAAAATCTGCCGGAAATGAGGGTTCACTACCTTTCCGCTCTCACGGTCGGCAATCACGGTGTCCGTGCGGAACTTCTCTTCCAGTCCCGGCTCGCGGAAGTTCATCAGGAAAATACCATACACGGTCGAGAGCTTGTATCTGGACCCATAATTTTCCTGCATCGGCTCACTCAGCAGAAAATCCTCCTCCGTCTCCGGCTTTCCGGTCTGCAACTCACGTTCCTTCCGCCTCTTCTCACGCAGATTCTCCACTTGCCGCCCGATGGCACGACACATGTAGAACAGCGTACGGTCCAGGAAACTACTATGAAAACGGTTCTGCATCTCCACGATGATGTATTCTCCCGTGTCGGTCAGGCAGTACAGGTCATAGATAATCCCCGCATCCGCCATACTGTCCGAATGATTTTCCTTGTCCAGAAAAATCAGGTTCTCTATGCGATGCTCCCCCGCCAACAGCTCATTCAGCAGTGTGATAAGCAATTCCTTGCTGGCAGGCTGCCCAAAGATAATCTTAAACCCGATATCAGTAAACGGATTTACAAAGTGGCCGCAAGTCAAATCCATGTTGTCCATTTTATTCAATGAAGAATTAATAATGAAGAATGCTCTCCGTTATTCATTATTAATTATTAATTCTTCATTATTCACTATTAATTATTAACTATCTGTACCAGCTGCTTCAGCACATTCTCCTTGTGGTCCTTCAGTTGCAGCACCAGGCGAGCCTTGGTCGGTTCATCCGATTCGATGCTCAGGTAGTCCAGCATACCTACGTAAGGAATCTGCGGAAGAACGGCAGACAAAGCCTGGAAGTTCACGTTCAGGTAGAAATGCTTATCCTTCACGTCCTTGGCCCAGTCACAGTCTTTCAGCGACAGCCCCTTCACCTCACGGCCAATCAGGTCCTCCTGATTCGTCAGGTAGAAGCGGTCATCCTTCACGCCCAGCCAGAAAGACACCGGTCCGCGACCCATTCCCAGCATGGCACCATTGGCAACCACAAACTGATAAGCATTTTCACCCTTGTCCACCAGCCGCATCTGACCGTTGGTCATGGCCAGCATCGGTTTCAGGTCCTCAAACGTACGCATGAAGTCACCGTTTTTCACGTCGGCATACAGGATGAAGCCCGGCTTCAACGACATCTCCGGCATGGCCACTGCCACGTCACCCTTCACCGCCTTGAAGATAGCCTCAAAGTCGAGCGGCATCATTGAATTGTCCAGCTCCTGACGCACCGTCGGATTTTCACGCAACAGCTCATACGCCTTTTCACCGTTCACGTTGGCAGCCATCCAGAGCACCGTATTGGCAGGGAACACCTTCAGATACGTGCCGTCCAGTTCGCCGCTCACCTCCGCCTGCTTCTTCAGCAAGTCCTTGAACTTGCCCTCCAGCAGCGTCTCCACTTCCATCACGGCCCTTCCCGCCTGGAAATCGAGCGTAGAAAATATCTTCAAATCATTCAGGTTCAAGTCAGCCGGCAGCCCCATCGTCACCGGGCCCAAGTAACTCTTCGGCATGGCATTCAGCGAAGTCACCATGGCCACATCCTCGTCGGCATCCTCTAATTTCTTGAATTCCGGAGTGCCCGAATAGCCCTCCCCTTCTTTCTGGCGCAACCACATCGAAGCCTGATGCTGCAAGTCCTTCGGGTTACCGTTGCCCGCCAGCATCAGAAACGCATCGTCCGTCCAGGCCATCAGTCCGCCGCCACCCACGGTCCAGCGGCAACCGTCACCGTCGGCAGGAGCCTCACACGCCTTCTGCACCTGAAGCATGGCCATCAAATCTTCCAGTTTCCCCTTGTCGGCCATGCGCACCAGCACGCCGCCCATTTCCATCTGAGAAGCCGCAAAGAAATACACCCGGTCGGTCAGTCTCAACCCGCTCTCTTCCGGATTCTCCATCAGCTTGTCCACCAGGGCATCCGCACTGCCCTTCAGACTCGATTTCATCATCTGCCCCATCGACTGCTTCACCTGGTCGTTCAGGTCACACTTCTGTGCCATCTCCATCAGGTCGAACGAGAACACTGCAGCCGCATCCTTTGGCAACGCATTGGTGTATGCATTGTCTTCCCCGCAGGCAGACAACAGGAAAGCCATACCCAAGGCCAGGCCTCCCATCCATTTCCATGTCTTTTTCATAATGATTCTATTTAAAAGTTACACATCAGCTTATTCCGCGTGCGTCAGGTTCATCAGGTGTACGGCCACCAGTGCCGCCGTTTCCGTACGCAGACGCGACTTACCCAGACTCACTGCCTGAAAGCCCTTTTCTGCAGCCAGCGCCACTTCCTCCGGACTGAAATCCCCTTCCGGACCAATCAGTACCACGGCGTCCTCGTCCTTGCGGAGCACGTCGCGCAGCAGAGGCTTTTCCCCCTCATAGCAGTGGGCGATAAACTTCTGTCCCGTAAACTCCCGCTCCATAAAGCGGCGGAAGTCCGTCATCTCGTTCACCACCGGCTTGCGTGCCTTGAGCGACTGTTTCACGGCCGACACCACGATTTTCTCCACCCGTTCCGTCTTGATGACCTTCCGTTCCGAGAAACGGCAGTTCAGGAATGTCAGTTCGTCAAACCCAATTTCCGTCGCTTTCTCGGCAAACCACTCTGTGCGGTCCATGTTCTTCGTAGGCGCCAGAGCCAGGTGCAGGTGCCCCTTCCAGAAAGGCTCCTGCTCCGTTTTCTCCACCACCTTCACCACACAGCGTTTCTGCGTAGCTGCCGAAATGACCGCCCGGTAAAAGCATCCCTTTCCGTCGGTCAGCATAATCTCCTCGCCCACTCCCAGGCGCAGCACCCGCAGGCAGTGGCCCGCTTCCTCTTCCGGCAGCTCCAGCGTCTGCGCAATATCCGGTGTATAAAACACGTGCATAATTACAATTCTTTTTCTAAATCCTCCAAATCTTCGTAATCTTCCTCTTCTTCTTTGTTGCGGGTCGCCATTTCCTGCTTAATCAGCTCCGCATACTCATAGTCCTCGCGGCGGATGGCATCCTCCATCTCCCGCTCCAGCCCTTTCAGCGGCATCAACCGCAGCAGCAGCGCCTTCGTGTTAGGCACAGACTTGGTAAAGCCCGAACGGGGGTCTTCCAGGAACTTCGCGTTCACATAGAACGGAACACCGGCTATCAGACTCACCACCAGCGCGTCGAACAGTGTCAGCTGCATCTCCATCACCGAGCCGTCTTCCTTGCGCAGAGTCACAATCGCACGGTGCAGCAACTTCACCTTGTCCTTTACCACCACCTTTTCCACGGTAACACCCAGCTCCTTCAGAATATGCACCGTCTGATAAGGCAGCGTGGCATCCGTGCCTTCCGGGTCGTTAACAGCCGCGTACAGCAAGTCCGCCTCGTCGGGGTTGATAATCCCCAGCATCATCCGGTGCGGTTCGTTCACCTCCTCCAGCAGCAGCTTGAAGTTCTGCCCGTCCAGCATCATAATATCCATCTTCTCCTCATCGTCCATCACCTGATCAAATGTCAGGTGCCCGATCAGTTTATCCACATTCATGGCCTCGTCAATGGTACGGACCCGCATTTCTACAAATTCGTCTTTCTTTTCCATTTTCACATTCTAATTACTCGTTATCTACTTTATGTTTGTATTTAAATACCAGTGCAAAAGTCACCGCCACTACCAGCGCGTAGGCCGCAAACACGAACCACGCCCGGCTCCAGCCTTCCACCTGCGGTGCCTGCGAATTGAAGTCCACGAAGCAGTTCACCACCGCCTGCGCACTCAGCGTACCCACCGTGGCTCCGATACCGTTCGTCATGATGATGAACAGTCCCTGCGCACTCGAGCGGATAGACAGGTCCGTCTCCTTGTCGACAAACAGCGAGCCCGACACGTTGAAGAAGTCGAATGCCACGCCATACACAATCATCGACAGCACGAACATCCACACTCCGCTGCCCGGGTCACCCAGGCCGAAGAGTCCGAAGCGCAGTACCCACGCCACCATGGCAATCAGCATCACCTTCTTGATGCCGAGGCGTCCCAGGAAGAACGGAATCAGCAGGATACAGCACGTCTCACTGATCTGCGAGAGCGAAATCAGCAGGTTGGCATGCTGCACGCCAAAGGTATTGGCATATTCCGGAATGGCGCTGAAGCTCGTGATAAACGGATTGGCAAAGCCGTTGGTAATCTGCAAGGACACACCCAGCAGCATCGAGAAGATGAAGAACACCGCCATCTTGCGGTTCTTGAAGAGCAGAAACGCCCTCAGTCCCAATGCCTCTACCAGCGACTTCTGTCCGCCCTGTGCGCGGCTCACCGGACATTCCGGCAGCGTCTGGGCATATACGGCCAGCACCACGCCCCATGCCGCACAGGTAAAGAACTGCATGTAGTTCGACTGGAATCCCAGTAAATCTACCAGCCACATGGAACAAATGAAACCGATGGTCCCGAACGTACGTATCGGCGGAAACGCCTTGATGGTATCCAGCCCTGCCTTGTCCAGCGCCGTATAAGCCACCGAATTCGACAGAGCCAGCGTAGGCATGTAAAACGCCACACTCACGGAGTAGAACGAGAACAGCGGTGCAAATTCCACCTGCGGTCCCGTAGTCATGGCATAATAGCCCGCTCCACCCATAAACAGGGCAGCCAACAGATGGCTCAGCCCCAGCAACCGTTGCGCCGGAATCCAGCGGTCAGCCACAATACCCAACACAGCCGGCATGAACAGGGACACAATCCCCTGCATGGCGTAAAAAATTCCGATATGTCCGCCTAATCCCACACCCGCCAGGTACGTACCCATTGAGGTAAGATACGCTCCCCACACGGCAAACTGCAGGAAGTTCATGACAATCAGTCTCATTTTCATGTTCATATACTCATAGATTTAAAGGTTATTTCATCATCGTAGCCAGTGAAGCCAGCATCGTAGCCAGTGAAGCAAACGAAGTCGCATTCGATACTATGTTCGCAAAGTTGAACTTCTTCGTCTTGTTCGGTACCACGATTTCGCAGCCCGGCTCAATCTGTTTCTTGCCGCTGCCCTTCACTTCGGCCACCTGTCCGTTCATATAAATAATGAACTTCTGGCTCTTCTTGGCGTTGGCAGAGTAACCGCCCGCCTGGCTCAGGTAATACTTCACGCTCTTGCCTGCCGCATACGATACCGTGTTCGGCATCATCACCGCTCCGTTCACCTTCACCGTATTGTTATATTCCGGCACAGTCAGCACATCGCCCTCACGCAACACCAGGTCAGCGTCTCCGCCCGGGTTCGCCAGCGCAGCTTCCAGGTCGATACCTACCGTAAACGTACTGTCCACCTTCAGTCCCAGGGTGTTGGCCATGGCATCACCGATTTCACGGCGCATCATCTTCACCACATCCTCCATGCGGCGCAGCTCCTCCTCGTTGGCCACGCGGCGCAACTTAGCTCCACGCACATACGCATAGCGGCTCACCCCGCCGGCACGCTGAATCAGGCTGCTCAGACGTTCGCTCTTCGTATTCAGCGTATAGTCACCGCGGAACAGCACCTCACCGTCCACCGTCACGTTCACCTGCTCGTTGTAGCTCGGGCTGCGGCGCACAAACACCTGGTCGTACGGCTGCAGTTCAAATCCCGCTTCACCGTCCACCACGAAACCATCCTTCAGTCCGAACGAGAAATTCTGTCCGATTACGTCCGGCTCCGTCGTCCCTCTCGGGTCACGGATGCGTCGTGACACGTCCACACGCACCAGCGAAGCCGATTCCTTCAAACCGCCCGCTGTAATCACCAGGTCCTCCAGGCTCATGTGGTCGGCGTACGTATAGCTGCCCGGCTTGTTCACCTCACCGCTGATGGTCACCTTCCCCATGTCCTGCAAGTCGTGGATGCTCGGGATATACAAAATGTCATTCTTCTGCAAGGCAATGTCGGGCGACGTACCGTTCAGAATACCCTGAATGTCAACCGGCAGCACCTCCTTCGTCAGGTTCTCCCGTTCGCGATACAACACCGCACGTCCTGTAAAGGCATCCCCCAGCAAACCGTCGGCCTTCTCCACCAGCTGGCGTACCGTGTTCAGCGAACCGCTCAACTCGAATACTCCCGGGTGATACACAGCCCCTTTCACTTCCAGACGGTTGTTGAAGCGGTTCAGAATCGAATCCACCGAAATCACATCACCGTCTAATAATTTAAACGCAGAATAGTCTATATCGTTCACCGTTTTCACGGAAAATTCTTTACCGTCCTTACGCAACACCCTGATACTCTTCTTGTAAGCATCCGAAGCAAAACCACCGGCATACTTCAGCAAAGTGGCAGCCGATTCCCCGTTCTTCATTTCGTAGAACATCGGACGCTTCACCTTACCCGTAATCTTCACCAGCTCATCGTAGGTAGGCACAATCACCACGTCGCCGTCCTGCAGACGGATGTCGTCCTGAATCTGCCCCTTCATGATGTACTCATACACGTCCAGACGGGCAAACGTCTTGCCGCCGCGGGCCACCTGCACGTTACGCAAGCTACCGATGTCGCTCACACCACCTGCCACGTACAGCGCATGGAATACCGTCGAGAGCGACGACAGCGAATACGTACCCGGCGCCATCACTTCCCCCATCACGTTCACCTGGATGGTACGGATATTTCCCAATGTCACCTGGATGTTATTGCCCGAATCCGCATAAATCTTTCCCAGTTCCTGCTTCAGCAGCTGGCGTGCATCCTGAATCGTCATGTTGTTCAGGTACACCGGACCCAGGTTTATGATGTTCACATAGCCGTCGGGCGAAATCTCCAGCCGCATGGTGTTCTGGCTAGCGCCCCACACGTCGATAATCACCTCGTCACCCGGTCCCAGACGGTAGTTTTCCGGAGTCGCCATGCTCAGGTTAGGCTGGAAAGTCAGCTGTTCAATGTTGAAGATATTCCGTCCGAACACATCGTTCTCGCTGGTAACCACCGTCGTCAGGTTGCGGCGTTTCTTCATGGTCTTCTGCATGTCTTCCGACCACATACTCTTGTCCACGTTTGTCGAACTTGTCTCCAGGAATTCCGAAGCATCCTCTTCCGTACCGGTCGCAGTAGTTTTCCGGGCCCGTGAACCAGAGCCCAGCAGCGAACTGTCTTCCCCCGTCAGAGAACTGCTGCCCGATGTCGACGCGCCCGTCGAACCCGAATACATGGACTTCAATCGCAGCAACTGCTCCTGAGTGGCCCCCTTGGCCAGCAGCTCCATCGCAATGGTTTGCTGGTCCTTGCCCTGTTGAAGCGCCTGTTGCACATATTCTATCACCTGGTTGTCGGTCATTCCGCTCTGGGCATACGCAACGGATCCCCCCAGCAGGAACAGACACAATGCCAATCTTACAAACTGTCTTCTCATTCTGTCTTTCATTTTAGTTTTAAGGACAAAGATACATTATTGAAAACGAATCACCAAGCTCTTAGCCCCGGAATCTCCATTCCAAGCAGAAAAAACCGGTGTAAAAATTCCGCTTCCCTGTTTCAAAACATAAAAATAGTTAATTCAATGCAGATTTTCTCCCCAATTATATGTTTCATAACACAAAATCCTTACCTTTGCATCGTGTTTTTCATGGTATTAGATTTAAGGTTAATGAAGATTGGGAGTCTGGGAAGATTCCCTTTTTTTATGTCTTTTTTTAGACAAAAGAACAGAAGAACATATTGAGTTAAAAGGTAATAGTTAAAAAGTAAAAGCGGCAAGTGTATTGCGTTTTCGCTTTTCATTTTTCATTCTTAATTCTTCATTATTTTTCATTCTTCATTATTCAACGCACTCACATCAACATCAGGAATGATAACGTCTGCAAGTTTGTCGTTTACAAGAAATCCCATGTATAGTGGAATGGTAAGTATATCTCCATCACGGCCTACGTTATATTGCCCTAACTTGATTGCACTCTTAACATGATACACGTCCTTATTTTTAAGAACCGTTGTCATGCTTTTTGCTTTACCAGACTTTGCCTTAATTTCAAGGAGAACACATTCGCCTTTGAGCCTTACCAGGAAGTCCAGTTCAAGCCCGCTGTCCTTATGGAAATAATACAGTTTCTGACCGGACTTACACAGAAAATCCGCCATGAGGTTCTCGAAAATAGCTCCCTTGTATCCAAGAAGATTTCCCTTTAAAATATCCGCCTGAGTACCATAGTCAAGCATTGCCACAAGAATACCTATATCGGTCGTGTACACTTTGAAACAATCTTTAATGGCATTCCCCTCTAACGGCAACTCCGTAGTCTGTGTGTTATAGCATCTACGGATAATCCCTGCATCTTCCAGCCATTGAATACTGCCGATGTATTGAGCAGACCTTCCTCCCTTTTTCACAACTGAATACTGGAATTTCTTGTTCTCTTTAGCCAGTTGCTTCGGAATAGATTCAAAACATTCCCGGATATTGGGCTTGTCCGCATCCTCTGCATATTTAACCATATCTTCTTCGTATCCGGCAATAAGATTTCGCTGCAACTTATAGATAAGTTCGATATTCCTGGTTTTAAGGAAGCAATTCACCACTTCCGGCAGACCTCCGACAATCACATATCTGTACAGCATCTCCATCATGACCTTATGAATCCCGTCAGGCACAGCCTTTTCGCTCTCAAAGCATGATTTTACAGAATCAATAACTGTCTGACCGATTCCGTTTGCCCATAGAAACTCTTCAAAATCCAATGGGTACATGTCAATCACGGTTTCGTATCCGACCGGAACAGAATCTTGCCCTACATCCTCTTTCTTTTTCTTACTTTGGCCATAACCTTTTACCCCCAAAAGAGAACCTGTGGCAATGACATCGAAACGCCCGTCTATATGAAATGACTTCAAGGCAGTCCTTGCTTCCTTACACTCTTGAATCTCGTCAAGGATGATGCAGGTTTTCCCCTCAATGAAACGACTGCCCTGAATCAAAGCAGAGAGGTTGAGAATGATGGTATCCACATCTATATTGCCGGTAAAGGCAGACTTATTGTCAGGCTCAAGAATGAAATTCATATAGACCACACTTTCATAATTCTCCCTTGCGAATTTCTGAACAATGTATGTCTTTCCACATTGGCGGATGCCTTTTATTACAAGAGGTTTTCTGTCCTCTGACCGTTTCCAGTCGGCTAAATATGTTTCTATCTTCCTTTTAAGCATGGTGTAATCTTATTTCCCAACGACGAAATTACACTTTTTCCCGCGAATAAACCAACATTCGACACATTTTTTCGAACGAATAGCATTCATTACAACACATTTTTTCAAACGAATAGCATTCATTACAACACATTTTTTCAAACGAGTTATACAGATATCGAGCTTCTTTAGACAGAAAAAGGTATATAGTTAAAAGTTAATAGTTAAAAAGTAAAAGCGGCAAGCAATCACAAAAAAAACGGAAGAGTCACCCCTCCCGTTCTTCATTATTCACTCTTCATTCTATGACAAGAATAAGCTGTCATGCTTACCTGCTTCCACGTCTGACAAAATTTGCTTTACACAAACAACCAGTTCAGGAAGATACTTTTTGATTATACCAAATATCTGAATGGGGTCTACATTCCCATATTCATGCGAAATAATATTTCGACATCCGAATACGCCTCACCAATAGACTTGCGGATAATGCGCAAACAACAGAGACGATGTACGATCATCTATCTTCTTAGCCGTTTCACCTACTACCTGTATCAGCATACATGCTGCATCAAATTTTTCCATTCTGTCCGGCGATGTAAGAAAATCCTGTGCACACGCAATCGACTGATTTCTGTTTATCACGAGAGTAGCTTTTTCCAGAATCAGCTCCAATAAATCAATCAATATTTCTTTAGATATAGATCGCATCTTTAAGGATATTCTTTTTTAACGTTGGACGAAGTGACTCTCTAAAGTCCACTAAATCAATAGAAGAATGGAGCAAAACTTCAAGTTCTTCTTTAATCTGCTCCATCACGAAAAAGTCCGGTTCCTGCAGACAGATAAAAACATCCACATCACTTTTTTCATCTTGCTGCTGGCGCGCATAGGAGCCAAACAACCCCATGAACTTTATTTTATATTTCGAAGCCGATTGTGCTTTGAATATTTTCAGTCTGTCGATGATGTCTGTTGTACTAACCATAGCTTGCAGAGATGAAGTTTACACAAAGAAACATAAAAACTTTCATCTTTCCAACTTAATCGCATAAGTTTTTCAAACGATACGCCTCACAGAAACATGTTGTTTCTTTAGACAAAAGAACAGAAGAACATATTGAGTTAAAAGGTAATAGTTAAAAAGTAAAAGCGGCGAGCGTATTGCATTTTCACTTTTCATTTTTCATCATTATTGAAATTATGTCTTTTTGTTCTTATGTCATAACAAAAAAACGGAAGAGTCCCCCCGTTCTTCATTATTCATTCTTCATTCTTAATTCTTCATTATTTTTCATTCTTCACTATCAAAACGTACTGATGCATTCCGGCGCCTGATAAACAGCAATATCGTCAACTGGAAATTTCGCTTTGTTTTTCGCCTTTGCTTCCGCCATGAACCGATTACATTCATCACTTGTAAAAATCCCCTTATTCATTGCAATAGTCAGCACATCCAGCGTTCCAATATATTCAATGCCATTCTCATCACAATAAGGAGCCACATCCCGAAAGTTACTACTTGCGATAACCTCCTGTCCAAAACGCGCCATCGACATACAGGCCCGTTCTCCGTCCCCCAGCATCGGATTCTCTTTTTTAAGCCGGAAAAACTCTCGCCGGATATTTTCATTGGCATAAGGGAAAGCAATCTTGCATACCTTGCAGCGCTCCATCCACTTGTCCACCTTCCGTTTCCTGTCCGGTTCCGTAGGATGATAGCTGGCCTCCTTGTACACATTCTCTACAATCATCACGGCATGAGGCTGCAGAATTTCCGTCAGCCTGTCTATATAACCGGTAGCCATGAAATGAGAGATGACATCGGCATCCACCAATATTACTTTATTCCTCCCCATATACCTCTTGAGAAACATTAATTTCCATATCCATCAGCAACGAGTAATACTTTGCCTGAGAAATACGCCCCTTATCATATAATTCACGAGCTTTCAAGTTATAATCTCCCACCAGTTCCGTCTGATAAGTTGGATAATACAACTGCGTATTATAACCGTATTCGATTGCCGAAGCAACCACATTTTTCTGGTAAAGGTCAAACGTTTTCTTGGTAATCCATTTCAAGTCCTTTAGCCGGGTAAGAAGTGCCGCCCTTGAGCAAAGAAAATTCTGTTCCACCTTCAGAAGAGTAGCCAAGGTTATTTTGTCAACCTGCTGTTCCTCGGCAGGAACCAGTTCCTTCAACCCCATTTCCGGAAGCAGAAGGTAGGCTGCAAACACATCGGCATTATACTCTTCCTCCTCTTTTTTATTAAACAGCCCCGCATTGTTCTGCGACACCTTAAAATCTTTCTGATACAACAAGTGATACAACTCATGACAGGCAGTAAAACGCTGCTTGGCATAAGACAAAGCCGTATTTATCAACATGAAATACTTGTCAGAAGAAGATTCGTTTCCCTTTATCCGGATTGCCATGCCCGAAAAATTATCATCCAGCTTCTTAAACCACGTAAGCACGTGCTTTTCTTTCAATATCTGATGAATGCGCACAGGGTCCTTTGTAGTCACGTGCATCTCCTCCCGCAACCTGGTTGCAAGACATTCCAGTTCAACTTTACTTCTCAAGCTCATTGCACATCTGAATATAATTTCTGACTATTTTCTGAAATTGAGAAATCTGACCAAGATTTCCAATATTTCCCGTCTTACGATACGCACAGGCCACAGATGTCTGAAAAAGCTGTTCATTTTCCTCCATCAGATCGTATTCATCCACGTTATACAGAGTGGCCAGTTTCTCCATTGCCTCCAAAGGAACTGCAGTCTCCCCTTTTTCATATTTCACGTATGCCGGCTGACTGATACCTAAATAATCACTGATTTCCTGCTGGGTATAGTTCAAATGCTCACGAAAAGCCTTGATATTTTTCCCGATTACCTGATCAAGTCCCATATTTTATCAATTAAATGATTCGTTTGCAAAGATACTCATTTTTAAGTTATAAAAACAGAAAATACAAATAAAATCAACCCGATTTATAACTTTTATTTATAGAACCAAAAGCAAAGGGTGAAGAATGAGAATATTCCTTTTTGTTTTTAGACAAAAGAACAGAAGAACATATTGAGTTAAAAGGTAAAAGTTAAAAAGTAAAAGAGGTGAGCGTATTGCGTTTTCACTTTTCACTTTTCATTCTTCATCATTATTGAAATTATGTCTTTTTGTTCTTATGTCATAACAAAAAAAAACGGAAGAGTCACCCCTCCCGTTCTTCATTATTCATTCTTAATTCTTCATTATTCACTCTTCATTCTTCATTATTCTCCATTCTTCGTCTTCCGGTTAATCACATGGTCAAACCAGAGGTTCAGCAGCGTCCATACCACCACGTCAATCACAAACACCAGCGTGTTGTTCATATAAAGAATCGCCACGATGGTAAACGCACAGAAGCAGGCCGACATCAGCTGAATCGTTACCAGCGCCCTCCGCGGTGAGAAACCCATGGCCAGGAACTTGTGATGGATGTGCGTCTTGTCGGGCATGAACAGCGCCCGCTTGTTACGCGCACGCCGCAGCACCACGCGAATCACATCCAGACACGGCACCATCAGCACGCTGAACGACACCAGCACCGGACTCGTCTTCATCGTGAGCAGCATATCCGGCTCATACATACAGTACTTGATGACAAAGAAGCTCAGAATATACCCCAGCGTCAAGCTGCCGGTATCCCCCATGAAAATCTTCCTTCCCAAATCCGCACTGCCGAACACGTTGTACGAAAAGAACGGGATAATCACCCCCACCGTCACGAAAGCCAGCATGGCATAGCTCCACATGCGGAAATGCACGAACAGCACCCCGAACACCAGCAGCGCCACCATACTCAGCCCCGACGCCAGTCCGTCGATACCGTCAATCAGGTTGATGGCATTGGTGATGAACACCACCAGCAGCATGGTCAGCGGAATACCTACCTCTGCAGGAATCAGGTAAATGCCAAAGAGACCATAGAAATTGTTGATATACAAGCCCGACAGCGGAAACATCGCCGCCGAGATAATCTGCACCAGGAACTTCTTCCGGTAGCGCACCCCAATCAAGTCGTCGGCAATGCCCACGATATACAGCAGGGTCAGCCCTCCCGTCAGGAAAAGAAACTCGCACACCAGGTCCGTTGTCGAAGTATCCGCAGGTCCGTGGCCCGTCATCAGCCGCACGGCCGTAAACACACACAAGGAAAAAAGAATTACCGGGAAAAAGGTCACTCCCCCGAGGCGAGGTATCGGACGTTTGTGTACTTTCCGTTCATCAGGCACGTCAAACAAGCGTTTGCGCAATGAAATAATCAGAATATTCGGGATAATGATTCTCCCCAGTATCACTGCCGATACAAATGCAGAAATGATAATATACAGATTCGCCATGTCCGTTTGGATTTTGAGTAGTGCAAAGGTAGGATTTTATTTCGAATCCTGAAAACTTTTTAGGCGCCGGACACCTTCTTTTTACGATTTAGAAGACTTTTGTCCCGCTACAGCTCCTTTTTCACGTCAAAACAGGGGCAGGCCTTGGTCCATTCCTCCGGTTCCACCGTTCCGTCGCCGTCCAGATCCGGGCTCAGGTCGCGATGCCCCACCACCTGCGTGATGGCCGGGAAATCCGATTTCAGCACCCTCACCAGAATCCGGAGCGAACGCTTCTGCAGTTCCGTACGCGTATCCGCCGGCCGTCCCTGCGCATCCAGTCCCCCTTCGTACGCAATGCCGATGCTGTGCTCGTTATACCCCCTGGCATGCGCTCCGGCCCGTTCCACCGGTCGCATTGTACAAATTTCACCATCCGTGCGGACAAAATAGTGATATCCGCAACACTTGAACCCCCGTTTCCGGTGCATCTTCGTCAGTTCGGCAGGCGAGAGCGGGCGGTCCGCTCTCGTTGCCGTACAGTGAATCACAATCATGTCAATTTTTCTCATTGCAATCCGGTTTTCTTCCGGTCAGGAGACAGAGAATACACTTCAGCACCCTGACCACAATCCATTTTACTTTCGTCATCTTCTCACGCCTTAGTTCCGATTACACCCCTGCACCGTCGTCCTCTTCCTCTTTCTTATACTTCACCGGCACCCGTTCGAAAGCCAGGTTGTTGATAGCCTCCTGCATCACCGTACCCGGGCGGAACAGCACGCGCACCTTTTCAATCATGCTGTCGGTATACGTATCTTCCGTAGCGGCTCCTTCCCCGCTCAGGCTCAGCTGCAGCGAACCCAGTTCACCCAGGCGCACGATTTCGCCGCCCTGCAAGCCTTCCGACACGATGTCCTCCAGTCCCGTCAACACCGCCATCACGTCGGCACGGGTCACGGTACACATCTGGTGAATACGTTCCGCTATTTCACGGATACCCATCTCGCCGCGAGCCTGCGACTGTGCATAATACTTCACTTCACCGCTTTCACGATCGGCCGGGTTCACACGCCCTACAACCGAATAAGTCACTGTTTTCTTCATAGGTCAATCAATTAAAAATTAATAATAAAATGAAGAATTAAGAATTAAGAATGATGAATCTTGAATGAAGAATTAAGAATGATGAATCCAAGAAACGCGCGCCCATTCCTCGTTATTCACTCTTCATTATCAATTGCCCATTCTTCATTCTTCATTATTCACTCTTCATTTACAAAGGCAAAGTTACCACCCCCGTTTCCGCCCATGTAGACATTTGAGGACATACGAAGACTTACGAAGACATTCGAGGAAATTTGAAGACTTTTGAAGACATTAGAAAAAGGAAACGCCGCCGCTTACGGCTCTCCAAGAAACCTCACAATCAGTTCCACCTCCGATTTCAGGAAAAACTTGCGGTTTTTCTGGTAGCCCGACCGCTCGAGCTCCCTTTCCAGTTCCGCACACTGCTTGATCCATCGCCCCAGCCCCTGCAGGGCACCTTTCTTACCTGCCTGTGGAAAATACAAGCCCGCCAACTCACTTTTCCGGTAAGCCTTCAGGCAGAAACCCTCCCGTTCCTCCCCGGAAACAGCTCCCGGTCCCGTTTTCAATTGCATGTAGTTCATTGTTCCGTTTTATTTTAGTTACCTATAAATTTACACAATTCCGGTCGGATACACAAGTTTTTCCGCCCGTTTTTTCCGGTATTTTCCCTTCTTCGGAACACAAAAAGCCACATGAAAATCAAAGCGTTATCACCAGCCGGCGACCGGGCGATGAAGACTATTCTTCAGCCGGCGCCTCGGTGAATCGTCCCATGGCACGACGGTTACGGTTCACCTCTTCGATGGTATACATCACCACCCGATACCCCCTCTTTCCCGCCACACGAACCTGCTCGAATCCCGCCTTCCGCAAGGCAAGCCCCACCTTGACGGCACTGAGGGGATTCTTCATACCCCCGTTGATGTGCTGCAGAATCTCGCCCACCGTCAGGAACATACATTCCTCGCCGGGCATCGGCACGCGAAAAAAAGCCAGCAGCAAGTCCGTTTCCAGGCTGGCCGTCTCAAACCGCTCGTTACGCGCGTTCACCTGCGCGATTTCCTCCTCGTCGAACCAGTAGCGGAACCCCTTCTTCCACAGCATCAGGGCCTGCCCGTACACCCCCGCATAGTCCACGGGATGCGTGTAGGGGTCGTCAATGTGCACCACCGTGAAGGGCAGCCAGCGCCGGCTTCCCGTGGGGTCGTTCAGAAACTCCGGCTGGTTGGTCGTGCCACAGAAACTCGCGATGTGCGGACGGTTCTCCTTGTAATGCCCGTACGCCCTCCGTTCGTTCACCGCCGGCATAGTCACCATCGCCTTGAGCTGGTTGATGTCGCCCAGGCGCAGCTCGTCAATCTCCTCCAGGCAAATCAGCGCAAATTCCGACAGCGCCAGGTTATCATCCTTCGTCAGCCGCCCGCTGTTGGAGCGCACGCAGAAATACCGCTGCAGTTCAGGCGGCAGCAGACGCGCCAGCCAGGTCGTCTTGTAGCAGCCCTGCCGCCCCACCAGCACCAGAATCTGGTGGTTCGTCACCTCCTTCACCATCAGCGACACCACCACAGCCACCAGCCACTTGCGGAAACAATCATCAAACAGTTTCGCGTCACCCTCCACGTGCACCGTGGCCGCCAGCCGCCCGATGTGGTCGGTCACCCCGTCCCACGGAGGCAGCGAGCGGAAATACTCCGTAAAAGGGTTGAACTCCGGCACAAACTCCGACTCCAGCACCGAGCGCACGTCGCACAGGCGCACCGTGTGCCCCTCCTTGGTCATGCGGCTCCACAGCGAGTTCACCAGGCGGTCAGTCAGCTCCACAAACTCCTCGGCCTCGGGATGCCGCATCTCCTCCTTCCCGGTAATCACGTTTTTCCGGAACTCCGCCTGCGTGGCGAGAAACTGCTCAATCTCCTGGGGCGTGGCCAGCTGGGACCGTCCTTCCCCCTTCTTCTCCCTCTTCGCACGAAACAGCTCCGCCTCCCGCCGTCCGTGCGCCTCCGTATCGGCATAGCACGAGCGGAAAATGGCCGCCACGTCGCCGTCGTATTCCGGGAAGCGTCCGTCCGCCCAGCCGATGGCCTGCTCCAGCGGCAGCCCGAACTCGTTCATCAGATACCCCATGCGCATGATGTACTCGTTGTGATGATGCGGGGCATACACCACACCCTGCTCGTCCAGCTCCCTGCGGATACGGGCCACCACACGCTCCACCCGACCCCTGCGCGGCTCATCCGCCTTCTTCATGCGCGAAAGGTCGAAGCGGAAAGGTTCCGCCCCGTCGTGGTAATGCACCTGCGCGTCATGCGCCAGTCCGCTCAGTCGCGTGGCATTCTTGCAGGCAGGGTCGAAAGCACACTTCGTCAGCTTCTGGTAATACTCGTTCACCCTGTTGAACACCTGGGCGTACAGTGTCAGACGGTCATTGTCAGGCACCTCCCCGTCCAGGCAGTAGCGGCACACCACCCTCACCCCCTGCCCGCTGATGGTGGTATAAGCCAGCACAGTATGCGGGTCGGTACACACTTTTTCGAACACCTCCTCCGCCTGTCCTTCGGGCAGATGGTCAAAGTCCACCATCGAGAGCCCCGTCCAGCCGCTGATATCGGTTCTTCGCTTACCACTGTCGAAACGCACCGCTACGGCAAAGCAGGGACAGGCCGCCTTCTCCCGGTTAGCAGCCGTCTTCTGCCCCTGCGAGCGATAGTAACGGTATTTTTCGGTGTGGTCGGCCAACACCTTGTCCTCCCGAATCAGACGGACCACTTCATCAAGACTCACCGCCACGGGCATCGTGTCGGCATAACCCTTAAAAATACTTAGCATCATTTTGTTCATTTTCTCGTGTTTTATTTAATGATTTATTAAATTTGCAATCCTTTTAGTTTTAATTTTTGCGTTTCCTTTTCAAAACAGCGAAACGAATGTAACACAAGTTTACAGAAAGTACAAACCCACATTGCACGCATGTGTGCAATATTTTAACCAATAATTTACTATAATTTTATTTTTTAAACAAAAACCCGTATGAAACAAGCGAAATTGATTGAACTAGGACAGATGTTGGAAGCGTGGCGCCACCAGGTGCTGTCGCACGGCCGTACCCTCACCGTACAAGAGTTGTGCCGACTGGCGCCGATGAGCGCACACACGTTTCAAAAAGTTAAAAAGGGCTCCTGACGGATCTGACATTCCTCGGCCGCATCCTTGCCGTGTACCACCGCCTGCTTGCCGCCGACCCGCAGAAGCAGGACGAGCTGCTCCGCGACTTTTTCCGTTCACTCACCACTGATTTAGAACGAATTAAATCAAGCCAAGGCATCCAACCCCCTCGCACAAAAGATACAGAACAGTAGTGAAGAACCGGCCTTCCCCGGGCCACCGCTTGACGGGTTGTCGGGGTTGGCACCGGTTTTGCAAACTTCCTATATACAGGTGTGGAATAACTCTTAAGACTTGTTCCACACCCCGCGTATATACATTTTATAAAAATGCCTGCCAACCCCGACAACCCGTCATGATTCCCTTTCCGGAACTCCCCGAAAACGCCCTTGCGTTTTGAATCGAACGCCCTTGCGTTTGAAGTAAAACGTACTTGCGTTTTATCTCAAATGCACTTGCGTTTCAGGTAAAACGCCCTTGCGTTTTTCTCACACCCCGCCCTGTACCCCATACATTGTTCCAGAATTGTTACAAAATCCGCCGATATGCCCACTTTTTCATTGATTTCCACCCTTTTCACCGATAAAAACCCCTCTATAAGTTGAATAAACCAAAAATAAGGCTTAATTTTGCGGCTGATTATCGGCCGTAATTTTTACCGCCCCCAATCCATAGCTGGGAGTGGTAACGGCGAAGCACACCCTATGCGCAGGGAAATTCCTTTAGAAAAATCATAACAAAACCATAAGAAAAGATGAAGATACGCAAAGTAGTCTGTATGCTGACGTTGTCCACCCTGCTGGTGAGCGGGTGTACGTCTTACCAGAAATCGCTCTACCTTCAGAACGAACAAGTGCTCAATGAATCCCTTGAAGGACAACTCTATGACTTCCGCATCATGCCCAAGGACGAGCTTACTATCGTAGTAAGCACTACCGACCCCGAGGCTTCGGCTCCTTTTTATCGTAAGATTGGACAAAGCAAGGACGGCGGAAGTGCCAGCACAACCGGTATGCAAGATGCCAACTTGCTTTCTTATCTAGTAGACAACCAGGGCAATATCGACTTCCCCGTATTGGGCACCCTCAAGGTGATGGGTCTGACCAACCGCGAGTGTGAAGCCCTGATTCGCGAAAAGCTCCAACCCTACCTGAAGGAAACACCTAATGTGACGGTGCGTACCTCCAACTACAAATTCAGCGTATTGGGTGAGGTCAATGCCCCGGGCACCTATACCACCGATGCCGAAAAAGTGACCGTATTCGAAGCACTGGCACAGGCAGGCGATATGACCCTCTTCTCGGTACGCGACGACGTACAGCTGCTCCGCGAAGACTCCACGGGCGTCCGCCGCATTTACCACCTCGACTTGACCCAGGCCAACGTAGCCCAGTCACCCTACTTCTACCTGCAGCAGAACGACGTGCTGTACGTAAAGCCCACCAAAGCCAAGGTGAACTCCAACACCTTCAGCGGCAACGCTTCCATGTGGCTTACCCTGCTGAGTGTAGTCACCTCCATCACTACTTTTGTATTGGCATTAACCAAATAAAAACCACACAAACCTATGGCAGAAGAAACCAAGAACTACCTGCTGGAAGAAGACAACGAGACTTCCGGCTTCGACTATAAAGCCTTTTTAGTCAAACTCCTGATGTACTGGCCCTGGATTGTGGGGTGCGTGGCAGTAGCCTTGATTGGTGCCTTTTTCTACCTCAAGACCCTGACCCCTCTCTACACCGTCAGTTCCTCCGTCCTGATCAAGAACGAAAGTAAGGGAGGAGCCAACGGAGCCAATCTGGAAGATTTGGGCTTTGTATCCACCTCTACCCAGAGTTTTGACAACGAGCTGGAAATCCTGCGTTCACGCACCTTAATAAAAAAAGTAGTGACCGCCCTCGACCTCTATATCAACTATTCCGTGCCCGGTCAGTTCCGCGACACCGAGCTTTATAAACAGTCGCCCGTCAAGGTATGGGTTACCCCCGAGGAAGCCGAACGTATGGGCTATGCGCAGGTCAAGATGTCTTTCCGCAACCAGCAACTCCACGAAGTCCTGGTAGAGCACAACGGACAGGAATGGAAAAAGACCGTAGAAGGCCTGCCGGCTGTATTCTCTACTCCTGCCGGTGTATTCACTTTCTCGGCAGCCGACTCCACCCAGCAAACTATCCAGCCTGTGCCCGAAGTGATTCAGGCTACCGTCATATCGCCTACAAGCGCCGCCGCTTCCTTCCGCAGCCGGCTCACCGTAGCGCCAAACGGCAGAGGTACGACGATGGCATACCTTACCATCACCGGCAGCCAGGTACCCCGGGGGGTAGACTTCCTGAACAAACTGGTAGAAGTCTACAATGAAGAAGGTAACAACGACAAGAATGAGGTAGCCGCCAAGACCGCCGAGTTCATCGACGAACGTATCCGCATCATCAACAAGGAATTAGGCACTACTGAAAGCCAGCTGGCCAGCTTCAAGCAGCGGGCCGGCGTGGTAGACATCACGACCGATGCCAGCCAGGCAGCTGGCGAACAGGCAAGTTACGAACGTGCCTACGCCGAAAACGAAGTTCAAATCAGCCTGGTTAATCACCTGAAGAGCCACATCCTGAATGAAGCTAACCAGTACGAAGTAATCCCTGCCAACATCGGGCTGAACAACAGCGATTTGAATACGGTGGTACAGAACTATAACCAGATGCTGATTGAGCGCAAGCGCCTGCTGCGCACCTCGCACGAGGATAACCCTGCCGTACAGAGTCTGAATGCCAGCATCGAAGTGATGCGTAACAGTGTGATGGGCGCCATCCAGACTGCCGAAAAAGGTTTGCTTATCAACCGTCAGGCCCTGCAGGCACAGACCCGCAAATATGCCGGAAAGGTAAGCGATGCCCCCGTACAGGAAAAAGAATACCTCAGTATCTCACGTCAGCAGGAAATTCAGGCCAACCTCTACCTGATGCTGCTACAGAAACGTGAGGAAAACAACATTACCCTGGCTTCCACTGCCAACAACGCCCGCGTGATTGACGAACCTTTGGCTGGCGGCCAGTTCTTCCCCACCCCTTCGCAGACATATATGATTGCCCTTATATTAGGCTTAGGACTTCCTATAGGAATAATATTCCTTTTAGGTTTACTTCAATTCAAAATACAAACCCGTAGCGACGTGGAACGCCTTACCAACCTTCCCATCGTAGGCGATATTCCGCTTACTCCGGAAACCGCCGAAGGGGCCATCGTAGTACGCGAGAACCGCAACGAACTGATGGAAGAAGTATTCCGTTCCGTGCGAACCAATATCCAATACATGCTCCAGGAAGGACAAAAGGTGATACTCTTCACCTCTACCACTTCCGGCGAAGGAAAGAGCTTTACGGCCGGTAACTTGGCCTGCAGTTTGGCCTTTATGGGCAAAAAAGTCATTATTGTGGGGTTGGACATCCGTAAGCCCGGACTGAACAAAGTGTTCCATATCTCCCGCCATGGAGACGGTATCTCGCAGTTCCTGGCAGATCCCGAACATACCGACTTGCGCAGCCTTTGCCAGGTATCAGAAATATCGCCCAACCTCTACATCCTGCCGGGCGGACACATTCCACCTAACCCTACCGAACTGGTAGCCCGTCAGGCTCTGGAAGAAGCCATTGAGCGAATGAAGCAACACTTTGACTACATCATTTTAGATACTGCCCCTATCGGTATGGTGACCGACACCCTACTTATTGCTCGCGTGGCAGACCTGAGCGTGTACGTCTGCCGCTCCGGCTATACCTCCAAAAGCGAGTTCAAGCTCATCAACGAGCTAAAGCAAAACGGCAAGCTGCCCCACCCTTGTGTGCTGATCAATGGCATTGACATGAACAAACGCGAAATCGGTTCTTACTATGGCTACGGCAAGTATGGCAAGTACGGACATTACGGCTACGGTAAGAAATACGGTTATGGCTACGGATATGGCTATGGAAAGGAAAAATAAATGCGTGAACAACTGAACATACAATACAGTGACTTCCGTTCACAAATCATGACCATAGAGGAATTGTTATACCACATACAAAAAAAAGGTATACACAATGCCCTTTCCCAGTATAGTCGTACCTCAAGGGCACAGCAGTCCCGACTGATAGAAGCCATCTTGCTGAACATACCACAAATGCCCTTCTTCATCGACGATACCCGGCAAGGCTGGATTGTGATAGAAGGCACCGAACGCATCAAAGCTATATACTCCTTCTGCAATAACAAGCTGCCACTTACTTCTACCTATTTCAGGACAGGCATGTACGAAGGAAAAACATTCAGTTCATTGTCTCTGTTCGAGAAAAGCAAGATATTAAACACCAAGGTAGAAATATATGCCATCAATCCCGGCCTTTCAGGGCAGGAACGCTTCGGCATCTACATGTGTTTCAAGTCACGGAATGATGCCACAGCCGCCAGCTGGTGCCGCAGCAGAATCTACCCTGAAAAATACGCTGGGATAGTACGTCTGGCCAGAAAGATAAACAGCCAGCTGCGAGGTTACACAGGAAGTTCGGATGCCATGGAAAACAGGATATGCCATCTTCTTCTAGGCATCCACTACAAATCCTACCTGGACAACGGCGATATCCACCATATTGACCATGCGATAAACTCCTTTTTTGAGGCATCCGACTTTATGGAAATGCTCGAAAACCATTCAGAGGAGATAGCAAGGACTTTATGGACTTATGACAACCGTTTTTCTTCAGGAACCAGACTTCAGCTTATAACTGATTCTGTGACCTTCCATTTACGCCGTATGTGCCATGATATTCCAAGCCAGACGCAACTGACTGACAGATGCAGACAAATACTCTCTGCCGACAAAGAGAACATTACCAATGCGGAATCTTTCTGCCGCACAATTGATACGATATTAAAATCATACTTCTATGCTTACTCAGATAACCCTTGAACGGTTCAAATGCTTTAACCGCCTGTACATGCCACTCAAGCCGCTGACCTTGATTGCAGGTACGAACGGAGCCGGAAAATCCAGTATCATACAGGCATTGCTGCTGTTACGCCAGAGCTGCAAGGACAAGGATTATGACTGGAAGCAGTCGGTCGTAATCAACGGGGGCCTGACCGATCTGGACGATGCCGGTACGCTGTTGTACATCAATGCCGAGGGCGACCACAACGACATCGTGCTAAGCCTTGAAAACGATGATACGGACGAAATTACCTTCCGCATCACCCCCAGACAGGAAAAGACTACAGCCCGTTGCACTACGGAAGGCGACCTGGACAAGGCAAAAAACGAATGGCCTTTATTTTCAGACGATTTCGTTTATCTCTATGCCGACAGGGAACAGCCCCGCAGCAAATATATCATGACCAGCGAGACTAGGCTCGACAGCCGTTTGGGAAACCGTTCGGCCAGCAATGCCGCTTTCCTCATGGCTTCAGAAGTGAACAACAACAAACACATCCGTATCCCACAGCTCAAACACCATAACGCCCAAGACGATACAGTACTCCGTAACGTGTCCGCATGGATCAGCCACATCATGGGCGGACAAGTCAGCCTTACTGCCCGTGAAACAGAAAAAGACAAAGAAGCCCGTTTTGAGTATTCTATTTTCAACAATAGCGGATTAGGCCAGCAACTGTCACCACTGAACATGCCTTTCGGCCATAGTTATGTACTACCAGTCATACTAGCCGTACTTACCGCTCCAGCCGGTTCCCTTATATTAGTAGAGAATCCAGAGTCACACCTCCATCCCGGTGCCCAGCTCCGGATGGGAGAATTCCTCTCGCTTGCCGCCGCATCCGGTATACAGATTATCATAGAAACCCACAGCGATCATCTGATGAACGGTATCCGCATAGCCTGCCGGAAAGAAATTATTGGCTGCAACCAGGTGGAAATGGACTTGATAGGACTTGATGCCGACGGATATACCCACACACGCCGTCCCGTACAATTGAATCCAGACGGGACTGTCAAGAATCTGGTTCCCGGATTTTTCGATGAATGGGAAAAGGCACTCACCAGTTTGATTTCCTGAAACACAGTTGCATGAATATCTACTTGAACGATTTGTCCCTCCAAAGCAAGAAAAGTATTATGGAGAATATTCCCTTCATAAAGAACTTCATCAAGCTGATAGAAAATCTTTCTTCAGTGGGAAATATAAGTCTGAATGCAAGCCATAATCTGTGGGGAACTCCTGTTTCAGGCTTCAATGTAACGACCGGAACGTGCATCAATCGCAGCAGCGTACCCCACGAATACGTTACCCTGCTCAGGACCTTATACAGCAAGTTTTCGCTTCAAGTGGCTGATTCCCTTCCCTACTTTTCCGAAGCGGAAGATATGAAAGTAAAATCATCCTCCGTGGGTACAGCCTGTATGCAATCTTCACCAGTAATCAGCTTTACTTTCGACGGACACTACACCACAGACACCTTGTCCGGATGGCTGCAACAAGATGAAAAAGCCATATCTCCGGCAGAAGTACGCAATATATACGAAGAAAAGCCCTCCAATTATATGTATTTGGCCGATATAAGCGCATGCAGGAAATACAATCCATTGGAAAGCCCTATGTGGAACAAGGAAGTGTCAAAAAAACTTCTCGAGGGAGTAGATTTTATCAATCAAGACCCCAAAGCCCGACAAGGCTTGCTCTACCATCACGGCAAGATAATAGCCGAAGTCAATGGCTGGACATACAATGACGAATTATCAAAGCTGAACAGCAATTCAGGCCAGCTGCGATACATATTCGACTCCTCCTTATCCTTTGTAGAGCATCCTACCGCCTATCTTAGTCTGGATATGGAAGGCCCCGACCTGGCATTCGAACTATGCGACAAAAGAGGAAAACACAAAGGAGAATGTAGTTGGGACGGAAAAATGAAAGAGCCTAAAGAAAATCATGATATCAAATTAAAAAAATAAATAACTGTACAAACCATTTCAGTTCTTTGAACGTGCCAGGAATTACAATTTACCATGTGCCCGTTCCTTACCAAACTGAAGTGTTCGGAATAAATTTGGGAGATTTGCTAATCTAAAAACAAGAAATAAGGATTAATATCCATGTCAGATACACTTAAACAACAAACTAAAAAAGGACTTTACTGGAGTTTTTTCAATCAGTTTTCCAACTACGGCATGCAATTCTGCATCGGAATTGTGATGGCACGCCTGCTTTCTCCTTCCGATTATGGAATTACCGCATTACCCGGCGTATTTATGGCCATTGCCGGTATATTTCAGGACAGCGGAATGGCAGGTGCGTTAATACGAAAAGAGAAAATTGAAGAAAAAGACTACTCCACTCTATTCATCTATAGCATTGCGATGGGAATATTCATGTATGCAGTGCTCTTTATTGCGTCACCGTGGATCGCCGATTTTTTTCATACTCCCGTACTTATCCCCCTAATCAGGGTCACCGCGCTTACTTTCCTTTGGGGGCCAGTCAGCACAGTACAATATGTGATATTGAAAAGGAAACTCGATTTTAAGACTCCCACCAAGATTTCAATTGCTACTAAAATATTTTCCGGTGTGGTAGGAATAACTTTGGCTTATATGGGATACGGCTTATGGGCATTGGTAATATCAGGCGTTTTATCCAGCTTCTTAGGGCTTGTCATTGTAGCCTATGTAGTCAAATGGTATCCCAAGACAGGATGGTCTAAAGACTCATTTAAGTATCTGTGGAATTACGGTAATAAGATGTTAGCATCTGCACTACTTGATACAGCATACGTTAATATCGCACCTGTCTTTGTAGGGAAATACTATTCACCAGCCGATTTGGGCGTTTATAATCGTGCTCGAAATTATGCCCAAATGCCCTCACAAAATGTAACCGGAGTGATACAAAATGTCACCTTTCCTGTGCTTAGTAAGATGCTAAACGACGATGAAGGGCTGGCACGGAATTATCGCCGCATGATACGCACCACCGCGTTTATTGTGTTCCCCATGATGTTCATGCTGTCCGCATTGGCACGTCCGCTTATCCTTACAATGATTACCGCTAAATGGGAACCTTGTATCATTCTTCTTCAGTTGATGTGTTTCTCCATGATGTGGTATCCCATACATGCCATGAACCTAAATTTATTACAGGTAAAAGGAAGAACAGACCTTTTCCTTCGCCTGGAAATCATCAAAAAAATTCTATGTCTTTCCATACTTGTCATCACCTTGCCACAAGGATTGATTATTTTTTGTATTGGTAACATAGTAGCTACAATATTATGCCTTTTTATTAACACCTATTATACAGGTAAACTAATCAATGTAGGATTCCTCACACAAATGAAAGACCTAACTCCTATTCTTTTGCTATCAGCCATCATGTATCTGGCAATATATTGTGTCAATTCATTCATAGAGAATATGGTACTTCAAATCATCATCGGTGGAATAGCAGGAGCATTCATTTACTTAGGTGGTGCGTTTCTTTTTAGATTTAAAGAACTGAACGACGTAAAATACATGTTAAAACGAAAAGCTTAAAAAATTAAAATATGGACAACAAACTTATCACGGTTACTTCCCCTTTAATGCCGGACTTGACCGAATTTAACGAGATTTTAAAAGACATCTGGAACCGCAAATGGATTACCAACAACGGTCACTTTCATCAGGAATTGGAAAAGGCTCTATGCGAATACCTAAAAGTGCCCTACATCAGCCTATTCACAAATGGAACTCTGCCCTTAATTACAGCTTTACAAGCTCTCCGGATTACAGGTGAAGTCATTACCACTCCCTACAGTTTTGTTGCTACCACACACTCTCTGTGGTGGAACGGAATCAAACCAGTCTTTGTAGACATTGACCCTAAAACGGGAAATCTGGATCCAGACAAGATAGAAGCAGCCATCACTCCCCGAACTACCGCCATCATGCCAGTACATGTGTACGGAAAACCCTGCGACACCCAACATATCAAGGAAATCGCAGACAAATACGGTCTGAAAGTGATTTATGATGCCGCTCATGCTTTCGGCGTAGAAGTAAACGGTGAAAGCATCTTGAATGCCGGAGATATGTCTACCCTTAGTTTCCATGCTACCAAAGTCTACAACACCATTGAAGGCGGTGCATTGGTGATGCACGATGCGGAAACCAAGAAACGCATTGATTATTTAAAAAACTTCGGCTTTGCCAATGAAACCACCGTGGTAGCTCCTGGTATCAACAGCAAAATGGATGAAGTCCGTGCTGCATACGGACTGCTCAATCTTCGCCAGGTGGATGCGGCCATTGAAGCCCGTCATCAAGTAGCCATCAAATATCGTGAAGCCTTACGAAACATAGAAGGTATTACTTTCTTTGAAGATATGCCGGGAGTCAAACACAACTATTCCTACTTCCCCATCTTCGTAGATGCAGAGAAATACGGAATGACTCGTGATGAACTATATTTCAAAATGAAAGAACAAAATGTACTGGGACGCCGTTATTTCTATCCGCTTATCAGTGTATTTAGAAAGTGCACATCCTGAAAATTTACCTGAAGCACACAAAATGGCAGATACAGTGATTTGTCTACCGATGCATCATGCATTAAATGAAGAAGACATAAAGAGAACGCTTAATTCAATCATAAAATAAATTAGCCCTATGGAAAAATATAGAATTCTAGTAACAGGAGCTTGTGGAGTTACTTCACGGTCAGTTGTAAGATCTTTAAATAAAAGTAAATACTTTAAAAATAAATGCCTATTTATCGGCACTGATGTTTGCTATAATGAATATGGCATATATGAAGGTTTATATGACAAAGTGTACCGAGTACCTAAATTTTCAGCTTCCAATTATCGTGCAATAATGCAACAAATTATTGATGAAAATAATATAGAATATGCAATTATTATTCCAGAACCAGAAGTCTTATATTGGAGTGAACATCCTTTCAACGTAAAATTTTTACAGATTCCTCCAATCTTTGCGAAATCTGTATTGAGTAAGCTAAATCTTTACAAGCAATTGGAAGGTACAGGATTAACCCCTAAATACCAAACAATAGATAAGGTAACACTATCCGACGCCAATAATGTAAAATTATCCTATCCACTATGGATTAGAGATTATTCAGAAGGAACAACCTCTGGAATGGGATCTTTCATGCCTAAAAATTACGAACAACTAAAAGCATGGTTAACTATTAATGACAAAATAGATACTTTTATGCTTTCAGAATATTTACCAGGAAGAAACTTAGCTTGCTTTTTACTTTATCATGAAGGTAAACTTTTAAAATATGGAGTTGCAGAAAGAATAGAATATTTAATGGCAAAAGTTGCAGTATCAAAAATTACCGGAAATACGAGCAAAGGCAAACTACTTAATGATGAAAATGTCTTCCACGTAGCAAAACAGGCTGTAGAAGAAGTTATTAATCAAACAGGAGAAACAATGAACGGATTGATTGTTGTTGACTTAAAAGAGGATAATTACAATACTCCCAAAGTAACTGAAATAAATATTCGTCACGTTGCTTTCACGTCCTCTTTTGCCAATGCAGGACTCAACTTTTCAGAATATCAAATGCTAATTTTAACAGGGCAAAAGCAACTAATCTCCAATTCACTAACAAACATATTTCCTGAAAACAATATCATACTACGAGATGTAGACGGATTGCCTATTTATCAAAGTCATTATAAACAGCTACAAATTGGGGAATATATCTAATTACAAAACAAAATGGGAACTAATATTTCAAAATCAGCAGATATAACTCATAGTACCATTGGTGAAAACTGTTTTATCGGTAATAATACTCGTTTTTGTTATTCAATACTAGGTGATTACTCATATATTTCAGTAAATTCTAACATTTTCTCTACCCATATTGGAAAATATTGTTCTTTATCATGGAATGTAACTATCAATCCAGCCAATCATGATTACCATAGAATTACACAACATTCAATGCTTTTTACTCCTAGATTTGGAATGATAGAAAGTAATAAGGATGCATTCTATAAGCAATATGGAGTCAATAAAATTGGGAACGATGTATGGATAGGATGCAATGCACTTATTATGGGGAATGTTCAAATTGGAGACGGAGCAGTAATTGGAGCAAACTCTCGAATTACAAAGGATGTGGAACCATATTCTATCGTTGTCGGCAATGACAGGGTTATCAAAAAAAGATTCAGCGATGAAGTGATTGCCGAATTATTGGAATTACAATGGTGGAACTATCCACCTCAACTTATTAAGAATTGTATTAATCTTCTGGCAAAAGATGGAACATATATTAATATTTTAGAGCTTAAAAAAAAATTAACCTCTCAAAATGAATAATATAAGAAAAACAAGAAACTCTAATCTTGAACTTTACCGCATAATCGTAATGCTACTTATAGTAGCCCATCATTATGTGGTAAACTCTAAGTTAGGAGGTATTTTACAGGAAGCCCCATTATCCGAACGTAGTATATTCTTTTATTTATTCGGTGCATGGGGTAAAACTGGAATCAACTGTTTTGTAATGATTACAGGATACTTTATGTGTAAATCACAGATTACACTTCACAAATTCCTAAAATTATTATTTGAGGTATTATTTTACAATATCGTTATTTACACAATATTTGTAATAACAGGATATGAAGAAATATCTTTTAATAACCTTGTAAATATAATTCCTGGAAGAATTCTAAACACTAATTTTACAAGTTGTTTTCTGGTATTTTATCTATGCATACCTTTTTTGAATATACTTATAAAAACTTCTTATGAAAACATATATCATCTTAGGAGCAGCAGGAGGCTATATTTCTGGAGCGCCTATTTATCAAAGGAATAAAGCAATGTACATGAAAGAACAAGGATGGAATGTATATTACATTTCTACTTGTCATGGAAAAGTATATGTAAAAGGACTAGAGCAATTTATAGTGGCCACCTGTACTTTTCTTTGCAAAGAAGCATATGTATACCCAAGAAATAAACAAAAGGAACTTATTCAGTATATAATCAAGAAAATACCTTTAATAGGTAAAAATTCAGAAATAGTAATTGAAAGTGGAACTTATTATACCGCCTATTGGGGAGAACTGTTAGCCAAGGAATTAAAAGCCAAACATATTGTCGTATATCTTGATGAAAAAAACGATGGATTTAATAAGAGGCAGGCAGATTTCTTTAAATTTAAATTTAAGCGACATGAATTGGCATGTATCAAAGAGGAGACAATGATTAAAATTTTCTCTCCTTTTTGGAGTATTGATGAAAACAATGCAATAGGATTACCTTGTTTCTGTACGAATTCTGTAGAGGATTACCAATCAGACATAACCAATAATATAGTTATCAGTGACTATAATATAGGCTATATTGGTAGATTAGAAAAAAATGTATTTAAAGTTATATCAAAGGCTATAATTGATTTCGCAAACTTATATCCCGATAAAAATATATCATTTATTTGTTTTGGGGGAGCTGAAGATATAATTATTCAACACATAAAGCAATCATTTCAAGACATCAAAAATATAACTTTATATATCTCTGGGTATATATTTCCTATACCTCTCAATGCCATAAAGAAATGTGATTTTTATATTTCATCAGCAGGTAGTTGCTCTGTATCTATAAAAGCCGGTATTCCAACTCTTAAAATCAATGTATATACAGAACAACCAGAAGGAATAATGAAAATTATAAGGGACAAAGAACCTATTAAATGCCCCTTTGGAAATACAATTTTGAACTATATCGAAATGTTCTTCATTAATAAATTAGATATTCATATAAAGCCTGTTGAAATTAATATTGAAAAGGAACTCATGAAAAATTGTTTAGATAAACATATTCTATTTCTTGACAAAACATCTCCTAACAACGAATACTATGACATTGGAAAGATACAATGTTCATTTTATCAGAAAATATGCAAATTTCTTATTGCGATATTAGGTAATAGAATAGTCAAATACTTAAATATATGAAATCAATTACATTTTTAATGCCTCCCTTTCAATACTCCCCTGTTGGAGGATTTAAAATCGTATTTGAGTATGCCAATGAACTATCAAATGAAGGTTATGATGTACATATTGTCTATGCAGACAAAACAAAATACAAACACCTTCCATTGTTTTTATATTTAAAACTTTATTTAAAGCATATCTTATTCAAACTAAAATTCATATCACGCTCAGCTAAAATATGGTTTCCACTCAATGAAAGAATCACTGAACATAATGTTTTTAGCTTAGACTACAGATTTGTCCCGAAAACAGATATTTATATCTGTACATCCGTGGATACAGCTCCCTACCTGGAAAAATATCCAATAGACAATAATCAAAAGTTCTATTTTATTCAAGATTATGAAAACTGGGGTAGAACAGATCAGGAAGTGAGAAATACCTACCATTATAAAATGAATAAAATAGTCATAAGTAAGTGGTTATTAAACATTGTCACAAATGAGGAGGCAGAGAAATGCACTTTAGTTCCTAATGGATTTAATTTAAAGGAATTCTATTTAACCATTCCAATAAAAGAAAAATGTAAATATTCGGTGTCTATGCTATATCATTGGGCAGACAGAAAAGGTTGTCCCTATGCATTTAAAGCGTTAGATATAGTAAAACGGAACGTACCACAGCTGCAAGTGTATTTATTTGGAACACCAGAAAAACCGATGAATCTTCCTGATTGGTATCATTATTGTCAAACACCATCAAAAGAGGAACATTTACGAATTAACAATGAATGTGCCATATATATTGCAGCCAGTATTGATGAAGGCTGGGGGTTAACCATAGGTGAAGCTATGCTATGTGGACAAGCCGTAGCGTGTACAGATAACAAAGGTTTTAGAGAAATGGCTACACACAATGTAAATGCTCTTCTGTCGCCTGTGAAAGATGTTATCACCTTAGCAAATAATATACAGATTCTTATAAATAATGACAATTTAAGGTTTCAATTAGCCTATAACGGAATTAAAACGATGAAAAATTATTCTTTAGACGAATCTTATATGAAATTCAAATCTGCATTAAATCTTGAATCATGATAAAACGAGATTCTTCTTTAGATACTATAGCCGGAATCATGACTATATACATGATATATATCCATATTTGCCCATGGGTAGGAATCTCTCCCCTGCCTCATGTCGGGAAATTTCTATTCTTTTTTATGGCATGGTTCTTTTATAAGTCAGGTATGTTTTTTCATAACATATCTTTTTCAGAGTGCTACAAAAAAGGGATTCAACGTCTAATGATTCCTTATATAATATTCTCTATTATAGGATGGTTTATGTTCTTTATCAGAGATGTTATCAAACAAGAAATTACCGAACAATATTTTATAAATTCATTAAGGCAGATTCTACATGAAGGAGCAGTTGCAGGAAACGCTCCACTATGGTTTCTCTTTACATTATTTTGTGTAAGAATAATATTTTACCTAGTACATAAATTAAAACAATACAGCGGAATTCCTATTTGTTTCTTTGGAATATTAGCATACATATTGAATTTCTGGCATATAAAGGACTATTATTGGATATCCAATATCTGTTCAGGAATGTTCTTCTTTGGCTGTGGTTATATTTTAAAAAACGTACAATACAATAAATACCTCTTTATTATATCTGTAATCACCTATATAGGAATTATTATTTATATTCCAACATTTGTTGATTTCAGAAGCAATACTTTTACCAAAGGAAATTATATTGCTTGGATTTTATCCTCTTTAGCAGGTATCATCACATTCAACAATATATTTAAGTACATTCCAGTCAGATTTAAATTATTAAATAACATTGGGAAAGACTCCATGAGTTATTATGTTACTCACTGGATTATTTTAAGCATTACTTATGTGTTATTTTTTGAATTTATAGAACAAGAAGAAAAGAAAATATGGTTCATCTTATATCTAGTTTTCTTAATCCTACTCCTTCCACTAGCCAATGTTTTGTTTAAAACGAAAAAACTTAGATGGACATTAGGAATTTCTGTTAAGCAAAAATCTTGAGCATTATGGAGTATATTTTAAGTAAAAATAACCGAACATTTTATATGGGAATCAGCATGCTTCTCATAATTGGATATCATATTCTATTATTATTGTCCGATAACATATTAAATAAAACTCTCTGGCTCCCTTTTAAATCCATATTTAATCATGGTTATATTGGAGTAGATATTTTTTTCTTCTTATCCGCATACGGACTTTGTCATTCGTTTGAAAAAAGTACAATTATACAATTTCTAAAAAAGAGGGCATTAAGAATATTACCAACATACATTCTATTTCTAATCGTTTGCTGTATATTCTTTATTCAAGCGCCTATAAGTATCCGTTGTTCAGAATCTTTATTACAGCTTTCAGGCTTATCTGTTTTTCATACGAAATACACAAATACAAATTTTATGCAAGGTGAATGGTTTACACCTGCTATTATCAATCTCTATATACTTTTTCCTCTACTATATTATACAACAAGCCTAATTTCCAAGAAATTTAAGAAAAATGGTCAAATTTGTTTATTACTTGTGGCAATCATTTTTACTCATCTTTTATACCCGTATATATCAGGACTCTATATCACACGACTTCCTATTATTATCATAGGAATTCTTACATATATTAATATAAAAAATAATGATGACAAATTATTAACTATCCTATATGTATGTGCAGCATTACTCTCTTTTTGTATAGGGAGGGATGTAGTTAAGTATTCTTTATTGATACCATTACTACTAAAAGGAATAAGTCTAACGCACTATATTCCAAATACAAAAGATACTTTTCGATTAATAAATTGGATAGGAATTCATTCATTTGAAATATATTTAGCTCAATCTATTTGTATGGCTGCTTGTGTCAAGCAGAACATTTATTTACGATTTTCGCTATGACGATAGGCATTCTTATTGCAAGCACTCCATTTATTTTCATCAGTAGTTATATAAAACACTTAAAATTATAACATATAAATGGCAAAATATACTTTTCTTATACCTGCATATAAAGCTGAATTTTTACATGAAGCATTAAGCAGTATACAAAACCAAACGTATAAAAATTTTTCAGTAATCATCAGCAATGATAAGTCACCCCAAGATCTCCAATCTATTATTTTCCCTTTCTTGTCAGATGAACGTTTCTCTTACAGAGAAAATACGACCAATATGGGAAGAAACAACCTAGTTTCCCATTGGAATCTTCTTGTAGATTTATGTAACACTGAATATCTAATTATGGGCTCAGACGATGATGTCTATGATGTTCATTTTCTTGAAGAAATAGAAAAACTCACCTCAAAATATCCTCAAGTAAATTTATTTCATGCAAGAGCGAAATGCATCAATGACAAGGGAATAACATTTAAAAAAGATGCCTTATATTACGAATATGTCTCTCAGATTGATTATTTAGAACAACTAGATTATTATCTTCATATTGAATGTATGGCCAACTATGTCTTTAAAACTTCTGAACTTAAAAAGGTGGGAGGATTCGTTAATTTTCCATTGGCATGGTCTAGCGATACAGCGACAACAAATTTATTATCTTCAAACGGAGTTGCTAATACAAAAGATATATTGTTCAGTTTCCGAATGTCTGGAATAAACATCTCTTCGATTGAAAAAGAAAATAAAGAAATTGCAAAGAAAAAGTTCTACGCCTATTGTATGTATGACAAATACATGATTAATCTATTCAAAACAATTACAATAGAAGAAACTTTACTTGCCAAAGAAACATATAACAGAGTTATAAAACAGCATAAACATCGTATTTCAGGCTTAATTGCATGCTATTCAAGTGTACTTTCACTCAAGGAATTTATAAACTATTTCTTTATATATAAGAAGAAAGGCTATATCAATAGTAGTTTCATAATAATAAAAAAATGGATTTTCTCCAAACTCTTTTCATAATGATAAGAACTATAAAAAACAGAATAGACAAGACTTTTTCGATTATACTAAAAGTAATATTCAACACCTTTAAACATATTACGATAAAGACGTGTGACCATAATTACATATTTAGAAATGTGAAAATAAAGAGTAACGGAGTTAACAACACAATCTACATAGGAAAAAATGTTAGACTCCACAATACTATTATACATATTTCAGGTTCTAATAATAAGATTATAATTGGCAATAATATAACACTTAATGAGATAAGATTCGCAATGTATGATGATTATAATATTATTAACATTGGAAATCAAACATACATTGGGCCTAGGTGTCATTTAGCCACTTGTGAGTCTACCAGCCTAAGCATAGGTGAAAACTGCTTGATTGCGGAAGAATGTCAGTTTAGGACTTCAGATTCTCACTCAATAATTGATGCAAAAGATGGTCACAGATTAAACCCTGCTCAAAATATAGAGGTTGGGAATCACATTTGGATAGGTTTTAATTGCTTAATTCTAAAAGGAAGTAAACTGCCAGATAATACCGTAATTGCAGCAAAATCAATAATTACTAAATCTATAAATATACATACTTTCGATTTAGTTGGTGGACATCCCGCAAAAGTCTTAAAGAATAATATAAACTGGGTTCATAATAGAATATAAAATGATTCATATCGCTTTTAACTTGGACAATAATTATGTTACTCATTGTGCAACTGTGATAGCATCTATTATTGAGAATAATCATAATCATTGTAATATTTCATTTCATTTGATTTCTGCCGATTTATCCAATTCTAACAAATCAAAATTGAATCAATGGATAAATGAAAAAAAAGAACTTTATCATATTTACTTTTATGATATAGATCAAGCAATTTTTGATAATTTCCCATTAGGACAAACCTATCTTAATATCACATGCTATTATAGACTACTGATTCCAACTCTATTAACAGAAATTAATAAAGCAATCTATCTAGACTGCGATACCATCGTGCTAGGGAGTCTTGAAGGTTTATGGAACACCAATATAGAAAATAAGACATGGGCTGGTGTAAGAGACAGAATCAACGACTATATACGGGTATATAATAGACTTGATTATCCTTTAGCATACGGATATTTCAATGACGGTGTGATGTTGCTAAATCTTGACGAAATGCGGAAAGTTGACATGCTTTCAATATCTAAAGATATTGCAAGCAACATTCCTTTAGCACTCAAAAATCATGAACAAGATATATTAAATAAAATATTTTATAAGAACAAACAAGCTCTTGATTTCAAATATAACCTATTAGAATATTATCTTTATACAGAAGATTGGTTATATCTTGACCGAAAATATTATCCAGAAATCGTAGAAGCATGCAAGAATCCAGTTATTGTTCATTTCTGTATGCCTCAAAAGCCATGGCACATTGAATGTATCAATCCCTACAAGGAACTATATTATAAATATCGTAAGATGACACCTTGGCCCGAATTAAAACTAACTCATAAAAAAAAGAAACTATCTCAAAAACAAAAACTAAAATTAGCCCTAGAAAAATTAGGACTATATAAAGTAGAAAGGAAATCTACCCTGCGAAAAGATATAAATGTTATTGAAAACCCTAACAACATTTTATTTTAGTCAAAACATGACCTATGAATATACCCATAATTTCATTTATCATACCTGTATATAATGTAGCATCCTATTTGAACCAATGCGTTGAAAGCATTATAAATCAAGAAGGAAATATTGAAATAATACTTGTAGATGATGGAAGTTCTGATGAAAGCCCGTCTATCTGCGATAAATATGCTCTAAAAGATAACCGTATTCATGTAATTCATAAACAAAATGGAGGAGTCTCCTCAGCTAGAAATGTCGGACTTGATGTGGCAAAAGGTGAATGGGTATGGTTTGTAGATGGAGATGACTATATAGCAGAAAATGTATTAAAAAGAATTTATCAGGAAATCCAGAAACATCCTCATGCAGATTTAATTCAAATGGGGATGAATTATTTATATGATGACAACCGATTGGTGCCACAAAGGATAGAGTTCGTTGATAATCTAGAAAAAAATAAATTCCTTTTACAACATATTACTTATCACAATCCCAGACTTCTATTTAAGAGAGAGATTATAGAAAAGAAACATCTTCATTTTACAGTAGGACTCAAGGTAGCAGAAGATCAGGAATTTCAATTAAAGTACATGATGCTATGTGAGACTCCCATACAAATACCAATTTGTGCTTACATTTACCGCCAAAGAGAAGGTTCAGCTACACATGACTCAAACACATCCCAACGAATAGTAAATGATACATTTACAGTTCTGAAGAATCTGTATCTGTTTATCCGTGAAAAACAGATACAACCTGCTGAATGGCTACAAAACAGATTACTCATTATGATAAGAAGCTTGCTATATGCGGCGTTCCAAGTTCATGATTTGAACAAAAAAGACGTTAAAGTCAAATTAAACCAATTAGCGAATCAATATGAACAATATGGCATAAACTCTTTCAGCAACAAGAAGATTCAACTTGCTCGTAAAAATCTTACCTTATATTTTTTTTTAAATAAATATTATCTTAAAATAAAAGGAATAAAGTAATCACTTTTATAAACACTCCAAAATGATACCTAAAATCATACATTATTCTTGGTTCAGTGGTGAACCCTACCCTACTTTTCTGCAAGAATGCATGGATACGTGGAAGAACATCCTTCCAGATTATGAGTTCATGCTATGGGATGCTAAGAAATTAGCTGAATGCAATAATACATTTGCCAATGAAGCGGTAAGCGTAAAAAAGTGGGCTTTTGCTGCCGATTTTATTCGTTTATATGCCGTATATCATTATGGTGGAATCTGGCTGGATACAGACATTGACATGTTCAAATCCTTCGACCCTTTTCTAAATGACGGTATGTTTATCGGGCGAGAATATTATGTACACCACGAACAAGGAAAAGAAGACTTTGTGACATTAACCTCTCATTGTTTTGGGGCAGAGAAAGGCCATCCGTTTCTAAAAGAATGTTTAGAGTTTTACGAGAACAGACATTTTATCCGTTCTCATAATGAAAAACTTCCTCAGGAATTACGTTATGATATGACAATTATTCCCATGCTACAGATGCGTCTAGCTGAAAATTATGGCTTTGATTCTCGTAACTGCATAAACAAATTGCAAATATTAAGTAACGGTATCCACGTATATCCCTATCAATATTTTGATCAGCCAGGATATACCAGTATGAAGGACGTGGTATGCATTCACAGAGTAGCTCAAAGCTGGAATCCTAAAAGTAAAAACCAAACTATCCGAGAAATAACTAATCCGAAGAAAAAAACTTTAGGATATCGAAAAATGATATTACAACAGAAACTAGCAGATTTTATATTGAAGCTATAATGAAAATATTATATATACTCAAACATAATCCATGGGGAATAGGAGGCGGCTGTTATGCATGCCGAAGTTATCTCGAGTTATTTACTGAGATTTATAAGGATGCTGACTTTGATGTACTTATCTGTGAAGAGTACACGAAGGATATGAAGGTAACAGATTTTCCTAATTGCAAATTTATTCCAGTACCTCCCAGAAATAAATTTGCTCAGTATTTATCTCCTATAACTCATATCCTTCACAGACACCAACAAATTGGCACAAAAATGCTACAACAGAACCCTTATGATTACTGTATATTTGATCATAATAGCATTGCAGGTTCTCTTGTGGATTTATGTAAGAAAAGAAAAGTCAAGACAATTGTACTGAATCATAATTGTGAACTAGAATATTTTAGGGATAATAATAGCAAACTAAAAAATAAACTACTATTACCCTCTGTACGAAAGAATGAAAAGAATGCTTATCTAAAATGTGACTACAATATTTTCCTAACAGAAGAAGATAAAGAAGTCTTCCAGCAAATATATGGTACATCAAAAACACACTCAATCGTTGGAGGATGCTTTCTCAATAAAAATGAAACCATAGAACCTAATATCACTCCTTTTAACACCGAGAATCCCAAAATCGTGATTAGTGGTACAATAGGAAATGTGCAAAATTTAGATGGAATAAATTATTTCTTGGATAAATTATACCCAACACTTCCACATAATGTACAAATTATTATAGCAGGCAAAAATCCGCCAATTACACTAATTGAACGAATCAAATATTACCCTAACATCCAAATTATTCCAAATCCTAAAGATATACTTAGCATCATCAGAACATGTGATATTTTTTTATGTCCTACACGCTTAGGCGGAGGTATGAAACTACGAATTATGGATGGATTGAGATGTTGCCTTCCGATATTAACCCACAAAGTAAGCGCCAGAGGATATAAAGCATTTAAGAGAAAAGGATATTTGTATCAGTTTGAGAATGAACAAGAGTTTTCAAATGCTTTTCATCAACTTATCAAATTCATTATAGCTACTCCTAATCTAAAGAAAGATATGGCAATTTATAATGAAAATATTACATTTGAGGAGAAAATAAAAACTTTTAAAGTTCTGTTTACTTCATGTACAAGATAATAAAGCATTACATACAAAATAATAAATACGAACTAGTTACCTCGTTTTTATTATTTACCAATCTATTTCCCAAAATCTTTCCACAAGTTCTGTATTACATTTCTTTTGTACTGATTCTGAAGAAAATGACGGAATATACACAAAAGGACTCCAATAAAACTTATTTATTCTATGCTTTTATTGTTTTCTTATGGATAACTACAATTATTGGAATGGCTTTAGACTTACGTCTTGTCATATTTTCTGTCATTCTTTTTATGTGTGCACCTAGAAAGTCAATTACATGGCATCTTTACAAACTAAAATTATTACAGAATATATTCTTGGGATTTGGGTTAGCCACATTAGCCAATTTTTATGCGAAAATTGCAGGTATTAATCAGATTGCTCCAGACGAATTTATGATAGCAATGGGCAGAGTTAGAGAATTCGCTGGTTTTTGCACCCATTCTATGTGGACTAGCGCGGCAGGAGCTATCAGTGCGCTTTTTTTCACAAGTATGGCTTTTCGTAACTACACGTCACAAAAATGGATGAAATGGTTATGTTTTGCCTTGATTATCATTTCACTCTATATTATTGTAATTTCAGGTTCCAGATCAGCCTTTGTATTAGCATTAGCTTGTTCATTACTGATTATCAAGATGCAATCTCAAAAATTTGGAACACTATTTAAAAATATCATTGTTATCGCAATAGCTACAATCATCTTCTCCCCTTTCATCATGAAGAATGCAGGAGCCATGCTACAAAAGAAAAACAGTTTTGAACTCACTACCCAAAACACTTCCCGTGACGAACTGTGGTCACAACGTATAGCCGAATTTAAATCTTCCCCTATTATCGGTATCGGATTTGCGGCCCATGGGGTAGGCTTAAACAAAGCTGTAGGAAGGAACGAATCTGGAGGAGGATACATCAGTGTCCTTGCCCAAACAGGAATTGTAGGAATATGTTTCGTCTTGGCTATATGGATTTCAGCATTTATGCTTCCTAAAAGCATTGGTAGAGATCCAAATACAATACTAATCTATTGTACCTTCGCGTTTATGGCCATACATTCAATTGTAGAAGGGTATATGTTTCAAGGAGGATGGTATCTTTGTCTAGTAATATGGCTTATTATTGGTGTGATGATTGAGCATAAGACTTTATCAAAAAAATACAAAGGATTACTCACTTATTGAAATTATGAAACATGCTTATTTAATTATAGCTCACAACGAGCCTCTAATTTTGAAGACGTTAATCTCGTTAATTGACGATAAACGAAATGATATATTCTTACTTATTGACAGCCGAAGTAATCTTATTCCACAAAATATAAATATAAGCCCCCGTTACAGTTCATTATATTATTGCAATAGAGTCCCAATATACTGGGGAGATTATAGTCAGATACAGGCAGAAATGTTACTATTTGAAACAGCTTTTAAACATGGTCCTTATACTTATTATCACCTATTATCCGGGGTATGTCTACCTATTAAAAGTCAAGATTATATCCATGACTTCCTTGATAAGAATAATGGAAAAGAATTTGTGGGTTTCATCTTCTCTGATTTTGCAAAAGAAGACATTAACCGTAAAATAAGCTATTATCATTTTTGGGTTTCAAATTTCCTGCATCCTAATTTATTTTTTAGATTAACTAAACTACAAGGCATTGTATTTAAGCTACAAGTAAAATTAGGTATAAAAAGACATTATCAAAAAGAATTACAGAAAGGTAGTAATTGGGTTAGTATAACTAACGAATTTGTGCAATATTTATTATCACAAAAAGATTGGATAAAAAAAACATTTCATCATACATTATGTGGTGATGAGATTTTCCTTCAATCAGTGCTATGGAATTCGCCATTCAAATCAAAGATTTACAACGTAACAGATTGTTATAAATCATCTTTAAGATTTATCGATTTTCAAGGATGGCATCCTAAAACATTGACAATAAAAGACTATGAAAGAATTATTCATTCAGAATGCTTATTTGCCAGGAAATTTTCCTCAAGTAATATTGACCTTGTAAAAAAGTTATATGACCATATAATTTCAAATAAAAAATAGATTCTTAAAACAAATTTTACTATATAGCGAATCAAAATTTCACAAGATTACTATGACTAAAAAAATATCTTCAATAGAGGCCTTCCGATTTTTCTTCATGCTCATTATATGTATATGGCATTATAACGGACCAGATGGGTTGCTAAAGCATGGGTATCTATGCGTTGATTTTTTCTTTATCCTATCAGGGATGTTACTATACAATACATTTTGTAATAAATCAGTCAGTATTTTTGATTATACAATAAGAAAAATAAAAAAATTCTTTCCTGAGTATTTTTTATGCATGTTATTACTTTATGCTGGAAAATTTTTTAATAACAAACCTTTTTCTTTTAATGAAATATACCAGTTTATCTCCGAACTGCTAATGCTACAAGCGGTAGGATTATGGGATAATGGAATGAATTGGCCAACGTGGTATGTAAGCGTCCTCGTATATGGGGGTATGTTGATTTATGCAATTCTAAAATATCAAAAAGATTTAGCACTTAAAATTATATTTCCGATTATTATTCTTTTAGGATATACACATATATTTAGCAAAACTAATCACATCGAAGTATGGGGAAACGCAACAATCATCAGCTATCCACTATTGAGAGGTATTTGTGACATGACACTCGGAGTCATAATCATGACAATACACAAATCTAAATTATTATTTCTAAACACGAAACAAACAATTCTACTAGATATTATATCTATACTTTCATTAATATTGTTCATTAAACAACTAATAGATATTCAAGATAAAGACAGTTATAGTTTAATATTCATATCTGTAATATTGGTGTCTCTCTTCCGAAACAAATCTATTTACAATATTATATTTAAAGCCCCAATATGGGGAAAATTAGGAAGCATAACTTACGAGATGTTAATCGTTCATGTACCATGCCTCGGTGTACTAAATATTATTATCAAGCACATACATTTAGAAGATTCAATGCAGTTTTCTGTCTATTTGGCACTTGTCCTTATAGGAGCAAGCGCATTAAAATTCTTTAATAACAATATTCTCAACAAATGGTTGTTTCCAGAACAAAAAAGACTTTAATTCTCATAGGACTTTGCATTCTATGTATTGAAGTATTACTTCGAGGCTTGGGATTCTGTGACGCACTATTATATCAATCAAGTAACCAATACGAATACATCGCCCAACCCAATCAAGATAGAGATAGATTCGGAGCTCATATTCATTACAACAGTTACTCACAAAGGAATGAAGAGCCTGATTCTACCAAAACAATAATTTTAGGCTTGGGAGATTCTGTTCTTTTTGGCGGCACCTGGATGGATCAAGATTCTTTAGCCACTACTTTATTCAGCAAAGAGACTGGATTACAAATGCTGAACATCTCGGCCGGAAGCTGGGGCCCGGATAATTGCGCCGCATACATGCAAGAAAAAGGAACTTTCAATGCCAAAGCAATCATTCTAGTATGCAGCAGTCATGATGCGTATGATACGATGTCGTTTACTCCTGTAGTAGGGAAATTTCCGAATTATCCAGACAAACAATATAAATTGGCAATCTGGGAACTGATAGACAGATATGCTTTACCTCGTATCTATAGCTCTTTTTCACAAGTAAAGCATAAGTTAGATCCTGATGCGAAGGTCATAGCTCAAATACAAAATGCAGCAGTTGCAAAGAAATCTGCCCTATTCAATCCGGGTTTTGCACAGATAAAGGCCATTGCAGACTCTTTACACCTCCCATTTGCTATCTATTTACATGCTGAAACCAATGAAATTACTGCCGGACAATATAATGAAATGGGAAATGAGATAATTGAGTGGACCAAGAAAAACGAAGTACTTCTCGTAAAAGGAACTGAGAGTGGAGAAACAATCAGCATGTACAAAGATGCCATTCATTATAATGAAAAAGGACAACGTCATCTTGCCAATATAATGGAAACCATGACCATAAATTTTAAACTACAAATCAAATGAAAATTGCATATTTAATATTAGCACATACAGACCCTCAACAATTAAAACGATTGGTAGCATCATTATATGTAGCTGATTCAACTTTTTTCTTTATTCATGTAGATGCTAAACAAAATATAAGGCCTTTTCAAACAGCACTTCAAGAATGTCATAACTATACATTCATTCAAAAAAGGATTGCAATCAACTGGGGAGGATATAGTCTCTGCATGGCAGAAAAAGAACTTTTAAAGGCTAGTCTCCAGTTTACCCCTGTTTGCGATAGATTTATTTTATTATCAGGCCTAGACTATCCGTTATGGAGTAACAAGAAAATGCTAGATGAATACAACGAAAATTCTGAGAAGTTGTATATGAAAGCATATAACCTTTCAATCATTAATGAACCTAAAAAAACACCTCAACGGATTCAAACATATCATTTCAGAGATTTACCAATTCAAAATGCTACATTACGCAAATATATCATTAGCGGACTTATGCGAATAATGAATATACTTCCGATAAAAAAGAAAAGGACAATCAAATTTGACAACAAAATATGGAATATATGGGGAGGTTCACAATGGTTTAATATGCCTAGAGGTTGTGCTATCTATGTATTATCCGTTATGGAAAAAAATCAATCTGTATGTCAATATTTTAAAACATCTTTAGCCCCTGACGAATTGATGGTACAAACAATCATTTTTAATTCTCCATATAAGGCTCATGCGGAAATGTTTGATGAGGATGGGATTTATCCTGGCTTGGAAGCCACTTCTTATACCCACTATATTGAATACAAGAATGCACAAAAAATTTTTACTGAAAAAGACTTTGAGAAATTAAAAACATCTGGCAAAATGTTCTGCCGAAAAGTACAAACCGGAACATCAGACAAACTCATAACAATGATTGATAATTATCGTAAACACAATGAAAACAAATAAACGCATTGCGATTTTACAACCCGAAGTGCCACACTACCGAGAGGAGTTCTTTGACTTACTACGACAGCAGTGTGAGACTTCTGACGTATATGTATATAACTCATTCGAGAGTACGAAACAACAAGGATTTAATATCGATACAAAAGGGTTAAAATACATACCAAACAAGCAAATAAAACGTTTCTTACTTTACAATCCGTTTCCATTGCTCAGTAAGAAATATGACACACTGGTACTGATGCTGCATTTCGCACACCTCACCACTTGGCTGTTGCTGCTTACAAAATTCATTCACCGGAAGAAAATCATCCTGTGGGGACAAGGTATCTCTGTAAAACGTTATTTAAAAGAGGAAAAGAAACCGGACTGGAAGCTGAAAGCTCAGATAGCATTGGCTGACGGAGTATGGCTGTACATGCAAAAGGAACTGGAACAATGGAAACAAATCTTTCCACAGAAACAAATGGTGGCACTGAACAATACCCTGACAGGAGTCAGCGAAATGTGCAACTACGTGCCGGAACTGAGTAAAGAGGAACTGAAAAAGAAATACGGTATCACACAGGAAGTGGTGTTGATTTTCTGTGCCCGCTTTGAATCAAACTACCGCAGAACGGATTTATTGGTGGAAGCGATGAAGCGGCTGGATAAGAACCGTTTCGGCTTCGTGATTATCGGTAAAGGAAAGAACAAACCCGATTTTTCTGAATTTGACAATGTATATGACTTCGGTGCAGTGTATGATACGGCTGTTAAAAGAGAATTGTTTTCGCTCTCAGACATTTATTTCCAGCCAGGATGGGTGGGCTTGTCTATTGTGGAAGCCATGGCCTACGGAAAACCGATCTTTACATTTGTGCGCAGTGAAGAAACCAAACAATGTGTGGAATACAGTTACATTCAGCCGGGATACAACGGAATGCTGTTTAAAACAATCGAGGAGTGTGTCGGTTATATCTCACATATAGAGAAAGAAAAGTTGGCAGACATGGGACAAAATGCTCGCCACTTTGTGAAAAATAACCTGTCTGTAGAACAGATGGCTAATCATGCAATAAGTATCTTATGAAAGTAATTCATTATATCCCGACTATTGACCGGAACTGGGGCGGCACTACCGCTTACATGCAACTGCTGGCCAATGAACTAGGGAAACTGACGGAACTGCATATCTTTACGCATGCCTCAGAGAATCCGGTGGCAATACAGAATTGCCAGATTCATAATCTGCCCTCCTGGAAACATCTCAAAGCGATGAAGCGAGAATTCAGACAACAAATCAAAGCTATCCAACCGGATGTATTTCATGTGAATGGCTGCTGGACACCAGGCTGTGCACTGACACAGAAATGGGCACAGGAAATGGGCATCAAGGTAATGCTTACACCACATGGAATGCTGGAACCCTGGATTTTAGCACGGCATTACTGGACGCGGAAGGTGCCTGCCCTCCTGCTCTATCAGAAAGCGGCAGTAAAAAAGGCAGACTATCTGCATGCTACGGCAGACAGCGAAAAAGAAAATCTGCTGAAATTAGGCTACAATACACAAATTGAAGTAATTCCCAATGGTATTGAAGTAGAAAACATCGTACTGAAGAAAGACTGGGAACGAAAGAAACGGATTCTTTTCCTTTCAAGAATTCATGTAAAGAAAGGCATTGAGTTCTTGTTGGAAGCAACAGCACTTCTAAAAGACAAACTGGATGGCTATGTCATTGAAATAGCTGGAGAAGGTGATAAGGAATACATCGCTCAACTAAAGCAAAAAGCAAAAGAACTACAGATTGAATCCTTTGTACAATTCTGTGGCGGAGTATATGGTGACCAGAAATGGAAACTATTTCAAGAAGCAGATGTATTCGTTTTGCCTACGTTCTCAGAGAATTTCGGAATTGTAGTGGCAGAAGCATTGGCTTCTGGCACGCCAGTAATTACCACAAAAGGAACACCTTGGGAGGAGTTGGAAAGTACGCATTGTGGCTGGTGGACGGAAATCGGCACACAGCCTACTGCAGATGCACTGAACAAGTTTCTGCAACTTTCTGTGGAAGAACTGGAAGCAATGGGACGGAACGGACGTAAGTTAGTGGAAGAAAAATATTCATCACGGAAAATGGCGGAGGATATGGTAAAATTATATCATAAAGTATGCGGAAAGAAATGAAAGAGGTAAGACTAGACACTTTCAGAACAGGAAACTTTGACAAAGGAGCAGGATTCCTCAAACAGACACTCTGGTACTTCGTAAATGCCTTGCTAGTACGTGCTTCATGGAATCCTTTTATGGGGATAAAGATTGCTTTACTAAAGGCTTTCGGAGCAAAAATCGGGAAAGGACTGGTCATCAAGAATAATGTATGTATCAAATTTCCCTGGAAACTGACTATTGGTGACCATGTATGGCTGGGTGAATACTGCTGGATAGATAACTTAGATAAAGTAACCATTGGAAATCATGTATGCATCTCGCAAGGGGCTTTGCTGCTTACAGGGAATCACGATTATACGCTGTCTTCTTTTGACTACCGGAATGCACCTATCGTGATTGAGGACGGGGCATGGATTGGAGCCAAAACGGTAGTTTGTCCAGGTGTAACGGTGCATAGTCATGCCATTCTCACTGTGGGTTCCATCGCCACAAAAGACATGGAGGAGTATGGTATCTACCAGGGAAATCCGGCACAACTTATCAGAAAAAGAGTCATTAAATAATATTATCTACCACTCATGTTTTACATCCTATCCAGACTATTTGCCTGCACAGCCAGTCCCTGGCTTTATATCCTCATTCTGTTAGGCTTTGCCTGCTTCACCGCCAAACGGAAAGTCCGCATCGGCTGTTTCTCGGCAGCCATGGTGCTGTTCCTGTTTTTCTCGAACGGGTATTTCTACGGGCTTTGCCTTTCGGCTTACGTGAAGCCCTACATCACGGATTTTAATGCCATCGGGCACTACAAGTATGCGTTGCTGCCGGGCGGATTTACGGGCTACGACAAGGCGCGTGAACGGACGGACTACGGGTTTGCAGCGGACCGGCAGGTGGATGCCATCGAGCTGTACAAATTAGGGAAAGTGGAGAAATTAGTGGTGACAGGCGACGGGGCTTCGTGTAAGGACGGTAACGTGGAGGTGTATCTGGACCAGTTGGAAAGGGTGTGGGGCGTGAACCGGAAGGATGTCATCATCGAGCCGGAGGCGCTGAACACGTTTCAGAACATTGACTATTCGCTGAAATTAGTGCCGGACATGCGCAGTGAGAATACCATCGTGGTGAACTCGGCCATCTACATGCGGCGGACGCTGCTGAGCTGCCGGAAGCTGGATTTCCATCCGGCGTATTATGCCACAGACGTGAACTTGTCGCAAAAATGGACATGGCAGTCGTGGATTCCGGACTTTCACGTGATGGACGAATGGATGCGGCTCATGCACGAATGGATTGGAATGATTGCATATAAACTAAATTTTTGAGTAACTTTGTAACATCATAAAAAAGCATCTTACCAAGAAACTAAATCACCGAAGATATGAAAAATTATACCATCGCAGTAGCCGGTACAGGCTACGTGGGTTTATCCATAGCCACACTGCTGGCTCAGCATCATCAGGTAACGGCTGTAGACGTGATTCCTGAAAAGGTAGAGAAAATCAACCATCGTATCAGTCCGATTCAGGATGAGTACATCGAAAAGTATTTAGCAGAGAAAGAACTGAATCTGACCGCGACACTGGATGGAGCATCGGCTTACCGGAATGCGGACTTCGTAGTGATTGCCGCTCCTACCAACTACGACCCGGTGAAGAATTATTTCGATACGTCGCACGTGGAAGAGGTGATTGACCTGGTACTGGAAGTAAACCCGGATGCGGTAATGGTGATCAAGAGTACCATTCCGGTGGGTTACTGCCGCAGCTTGTATGTGAAGTATGCGGAGAAATTCCGCACCTCTCCTGCCCTTGCGGGGAAAAAATTCAACCTGCTATTCTCGCCGGAGTTCTTGCGCGAGAGCAAGGCGCTGTATGATAACCTCTACCCCAGCCGTATCATCGTGGGTTTCCCGAAACTGATTAACGGACGCGACGAGGAGAACGCGGCTATTCAGGCGATTGCCGGGGAACACCTGGAGGAAAAGGCGCACGAATTTGCAGCTCTGTTACAGGAGGGTGCCTTGAAACCGGACATCGATACACTGTTCATGGGGCTGAAAGAGGCAGAAGCGGTAAAGCTGTTTGCCAATACCTACCTGGCGCTGCGCGTAAGCTACTTCAACGAGCTGGATACGTATGCGGAGGTGAAGGGGCTGGACACACAGGCCATCATTCAGGGTATCTGCCTGGACCCACGCATCGGTTCGCATTACAATAATCCTTCTTTCGGCTACGGAGGCTACTGTCTGCCAAAGGATACCAAGCAGCTGTTGGCCAACTACCAGGATGTGCCGGAGAACCTGATTCAGGCCATTGTGGAGAGTAACCGCACGCGCAAGGATTTCATTGCGGACCAGGTGCTGAAGAAAGCGGGATACTACGATTATTACAACCGCGGGGATTTCAGTCCGGAAGCGGAGAAGGAATGTATCATCGGGGTATATCGCCTGACCATGAAGTCGAACAGCGACAATTTCCGCCAGAGCAGTATCCAAGGGGTAATGAAGCGTATCAAGGCGAAAGGAGCTGCGGTCATCATCTATGAACCGACTTTGGAAGACGGCACTACATTCTTCGGTTCACGAGTGGTTAACAACTTGGAGGATTTCAAGAAGCAGAGCAACGCCATCATTGCCAACCGCTACGATGCGTGTCTGGATGACGTAAAGGAAAAAGTTTATACACGCGATATTTTCAGAAGAGACTAGTTACAGTTAATAATTAACAATGAATAATGAAAAACGGGTACGTGCACCGTTCTTCATTCTTCATTATTCATTCTTCATTATTCATTATTCATTTTTTTCATTTTTCATTATGGAGACTTTCAAACGTAACATACTGATTACCGGCGGTGCCGGATTTATTGGCAGCCACGTGGTGCGCCTGTTCGTAAACAAGTATCCGGAGTACCGTATCATCAACCTGGACAAGCTGACGTATGCGGGTAACCTGGCGAACCTGAAGGACATTAAGAACCAGCCGAACTATGTGTTCATAAAAGCGGACATCTGCGACTACGAGAAGATGCAGGAGCTGATGGAGCTGTATCACGTGGACGGTATCATTCACCTGGCTGCGGAGAGCCATGTGGACCGCAGCATCAAGGATCCGTTTACCTTTGCACGCACCAACGTGATGGGTACGCTGTCGCTGCTGCAGGCGGCCAAGGTGTACTGGGAAAGTCTGCCGGAGAAGTATGAGGGCAAGCGTTTCTATCACATCTCTACCGACGAGGTGTACGGGGCGCTGGAGATGACACATCCGGAAGGTATCGAGCCGCCGTTCACTACCACGGCTTCGTCGTCGGAACATCACCTGGCGTACGGGAAGGATTTCTTCTACGAGGATACGAAGTATAATCCGCACAGCCCCTACTCTGCCAGCAAGGCGAGCAGCGACCACTTTGTGCGGGCATTCCACGATACGTACGGCATGCCGACCATCGTGACGAACTGTTCGAACAACTACGGGCCGTATCAGTTCCCGGAGAAGCTGATTCCGCTGTTCATCAACAACATTCGTCACCGCAAGCCGCTGCCGGTATACGGCAAGGGGGAAAATGTGCGCGACTGGCTGTATGTGGTGGACCATGCGCGGGCTATCGACGTGATTTTCCACAACGGTAAGACGGCAGAAACCTATAACATCGGCGGTTTCAATGAGTGGAAGAACATTGACATCATCAAGGTGGTAATCAACACGGTAGACCGTCTGCTGGGCCGCAAGGAGGGTGAAGACATGGACCTGATTACCTACGTAACCGACCGCCTGGGCCACGACATGCGTTATGCCATCGACTCTACAAAGCTGCAGAAAGAACTGGGCTGGGAACCGAGCCTGCAGTTTGAAGAGGGCATCGAAAAGACGGTGCGCTGGTACCTGGACAACCAGGAATGGATGGACAACGTGACGAGCGGTGACTACCAGAAGTATTATGACTCGATGTATAAGGGACGATAACCAAGAACTAAAAATAAAGGAAGAAAGTATCTGCATTTCAAATCCACTGAAATACAGATACTTTTTTCATCATAAGGTCACTTGACAAATATACAAAAGCTGCATACAAAAAAATTATACATCTTATCTGAAATAACGGGAAAGAACAATCAATCTAATCATTTATTTTGTATCTTTGTGTATAAAATAATCAGTTTATATGGAAATAGGGATATTAAATATACTGGATAAAAAAGATATAAGTGCAGAACGCATTGTATTGCAAGTAAGAGAAGATTGTAACAGCTGGGCATTTATTCTTTTCTGTAATACCTCAAAAGATGAAGGTTGCAGAAAATCTTTTATATTTCCCAACATGGAAATCCATAAAGGTGACATGATTACTATATACTCCAAAAGAGGCACAGAGAAAAAACAAAAAATATCCAATGGAAATATAAATCATATTTTATATTGGAAAGAAGATAATTCGATATGGGAGAAAAACACAACTGCACTATTAGTCAAAGTAGCAGATTTCACATATAAAAGCATATAAAATGAATTTTCTCTTCTGGAATATAAATAAAAAAAATACAAGTTTCTTATTTGATAAAATAAGTATTCTAATACAGAATGAGCATATTGATGTTTGTATGCTTGCAGAACTGGATCAAGCAGATACGGCAAAACTATTACATATCATTAACTCAAGAAACGGTAATTCCTATAAGATAGTCCAATGTCTGGTATGGAAAAAAATCGTGATTATAAGTAAAAAAAACATCGATATAAGTACATACGACGAAAGCGGTAAAAGGATTGGTGCTTTTAAAATAAAAAGTGATATATTTGAAAAAGAAGTTCTATTATTTCCAATCCACTTTTATGACAAAAAAAACTATGACTCTACAGAACAAAATGAACGAATAGAAAAAATTAAAAAGTTCATAGATGATACCGAAAGCAGACATGGAGAAAGTAATTTATCTATAGTATGCGGAGACTTCAATTTAAACCCTTTTGAGACTCCAATGATAAAAACAAAAGGAATGCATGCCGTCATGGAAAAAGACATAGCCAAAAAAGGTGAAAGAATTGTAGACGGAGATGCGTACAAGTTTTTTTATAATCCCATGTGGGGATTTTATGGCGACAATGGGAAAGGAAATGTATCGGGAACTTATTTCCTACAACGATCATTGAATGTAGAATTATTCTGGCATTTACTTGATCAGGTTCTCATCAGAAAAGGACTCATAGATTATTTTGAAGATTCACAATTAGATATAATCACAACCATAGATGGGAATAGCTTATTAAACAGAAACGGTTCTATTAACAACAAAGATTATTCAGATCATTTGCCACTAAAATTTCGAATAAACATCTAAAAATATATACCATGTGTAAAAGTTTATGGCCTGATATTACTGCTAAAAGGGAAGAAACTCCTAAGGATATTCTGCAGCAGCAAGCAAATTTCTTATCGGAAAATACAAATGGGAAAATCGTCGGAAATATAGAGATTTCTGAGGGTAGTAACTTTGAGATTGAAAAAGATTTAAGAACTTTGATAAGACGAACGGAGCAAGACCTTTGTTATAAACTCTATATTACTGCGACTCACATGGGGGGTGTTCGTTTTTTATTACTTAGCATGTTACAAAATCCCATCGAAATCTATCCATGCCATCTGAAAGATGAAGTAAATGAAGTAGAATATAAAGACCTAGAGAATATGGATAGTTTCATAGCTAGATTAAAAGAAATTCTTCAAAGTCCTAAAATAAGCACATTGCTGTCAAACTTAATATGAAATTATGAAAAGATATTGCCAGACACTGGAGCTTTATGACGATAAGGAGCTGATTGAAGCCTACGTGGCAGAACATGCGCATGTGTGGGAAGAGGTGAAAGCGGGTATCCGCGAAGTAGGTATCACGGACATGCAGATTTACATTGACGGAAACCGCCTGTTCATGATCATGGATACCACGGATGAGTTTGACATGGAACGGGATTATGCACGGCTGGCTACCCTGCCCCGTCAGGCGGAATGGGAAGCGCACATGGCGAAGTTCCAGAAAGCTGCTCCGGGAGCTACCTCGCAGGAGAAATGGAAGCTGATGACGCGGATATTTAAGCTGTAATGAGTGAATAATTAAAAATTAAAAACGAGTGGATGTTTTCTCTTTTGACAAAAGAACAGAAAGACAAAAGATTTAATAATAAAGTGAAAACGGGATGCTTTTACCGCTTTTACTTTTTAACTATTAACTTTTAACTCTATATGTTCTTCTGTTCTTATGTCTAAAAATATATGCTCATGAAAAAGTTATTGTCATTGCCACCGAATCTGGTGGAATGTTTTCACGATATTATGCACGCAGACCACAAGGAGTGGTTCTGCACATCGGACCCGGTGGGAAAGAAACTGGGTTCGGGAGGTGGTACGGCCTGGCTGCTGAATGCTTGCCGGGAGGAAGAGGATAAGGATGCCGCACTGGGCGACTGGCTGGCACGGGAGAAGCGTATCCTGCTGCATGCGGGAGGACAGAGCCGCCGTCTGCCGGGCTATGCACCGTCGGGCAAGGTACTGACGCCGATACCGGTGTTCCGCTGGGCACGCGGACAGCGCATCACACAGGACTTGCTGTCGCTGCAGCTGCCGCTGTATGAGGAAATCATGGAACGGGCGCCGGAGGGACTGCGCACGCTGATTGCGAGCGGCGACGTGTACATCCGTGCCACGGAGCCGCTGCAGGAGATTCCGGATGTGGACGTGGTGTGCTACGGCTTGTGGGTGGACCCGGAACTGGCAAAGAACCACGGGGTGTTCGTATCGTCGCGGAAGGAACCGGAGAAGCTGGACTTCATGCTGCAGAAACCGAGCGTGGAGGAAATGGGCCAGCTGATGCAGGATTACCTGTTCCTGATGGACATCGGCATCTGGCTGCTGAGTGACCGTGCCATCGAGCTGATGGTGAAACGTTCTACCGACAAGGACGGGGGCGTGAAGTTCTACGACATGTACTCGGAGTTCGGACTGGCACTGGGGGCGCATCCGCGCATCGTGGATGAGGAGCTGAACAGCCTGAAGGTGGCTATCCTGCCGCTGCCGGGCGGTGAGTTCCACCACTACGGTACGAGCCGGGAGATGATTTCGTCGACGCTGGCGGTGCAGAACTGCGTGACGGACCAGCGGGCGATTATGCACCACAAGGTGAAACCGCATCCGGCAGTGTTCGTGCAGAATGCGGAGATGGAATTCCCGCTGACGGCCGACAACGCGGAGGTGTGGGTGGAAAACAGCCACGTGGGCAAGAACTGGACACTGCACAGCCGGAACATCATCACGGGGGTGCCGCGCAACAACTGGGCACTGAACGTGCCGGAAGGGGTGTGTATCGACGTGGTACCGATGGGCGAACGGGAGTTTGCCGCACGTCCGTACGGTTTTAACGATAAATTCAAGGGGAGCCTGAAAGAGACTTCTACGGCATATCTGGGCCGTCCGGTAACGGAATGGCTGGCGGAAAGAGGTCTGACAGCGGACGAGATTCGGGGCTGTGAGGACTTGCAGTCGGCTGCGATTTTCCCGGTGACAGACTCGATAGAGGATTTGGGTACGGTGCTGCAATGGATGACGGACGGCGGACAGGGTGAAGCCGGACGGGCTATCTGGCAGAAGGCACGCAAGGTATCGGCCGACGAGATTTCGGCGTATGCGAACCTGCGACGGCTGTTCGCCCAGCGGGAGGTGTTCCGCAAGGAGAACTGGAGCCTGCTGGCCAAGAACCAGGAACGGAGCGTGTTCTATCAGGTGGACCTTCAGGAGGCGGCGGAAGCGTTTGCCAAAGGGGGTATCGCCCTGCCGGAGGAACTGCCGGAGGGGACTTCCCTGCTGAAGCGTATCAGCGACGCGATGTTCCGTGCGAAGGTTCGCGAGCTGGAGGGGAATCCGGAAGCGAAGGAACTGGAGGCACGGGCGTTTGGGCTGATGCGTCAGGGACTGACCAGCACGATGGATTACCGTCAGCAGCCGAAGTTGTCGGTGTATGCGGACCAGATTGTGTGGGGACGCAGCCCGGTGCGTATCGACATTGCAGGGGGATGGACGGATACCCCACCCTACAGCCTGATGGAGGGCGGAAATGTGGTGAACCTGGCCATTGAGCTGAACGGACAGCCGCCGCTGCAGGTGTACGTGAAACCGTCGAAGGAGTATCGCATTACGCTGCGCTCGATTGACCTGGGTGCCATGGAGGTGGTGTCTACCTACGAGGAGCTGCAGCATTTCAACAAGGTGGGTTCGCCTTTCTCTATTCCCAAGGCGGCACTGGTACTGGCAGGGTTCCATCCGGATTTCTCCATGGAACGGTTTGCTTCACTGGAAGCACAGCTGAAAGCGTTCGGCACGGGCATTGAAGTGACACTGCTGTCGGCTATTCCGGCGGGCTCGGGACTGGGCACCAGCTCTATCCTGGCGGCTACGGTGTTAGGGGCGCTGAATGATTTCTGCGGCCTGAACTGGGACAAGCAGGGCATCGGCAGCCGTACGCTGGTATTGGAACAGTTGCTCACCACGGGGGGCGGCTGGCAGGATCAGTACGGGGGTGTGCTGCACGGGGTGAAGCTGCTACAGACGCAACCGGGATGGCATCAGGAACCGAAGGTGCGCTGGCTGCCGGACTACCTGTTCACGAGCGACGAGTACCGCAAGTGCCATCTGCTGTATTACACGGGCATTACGCGTACGGCCAAGGGCATCCTGGCGGAGATTGTGAAGGGCATGTTCCTGAACTCGAACCGTCACCTGCACCTGCTGGAGCAGATGAAGGGTCACGCCATGGATATGTACGATGCCATCCTGCGGAATGATTTCGAGGAAACGGGACGACTGATACGGAAGACGTGGAAGCAGAACCAGCTGCTGGATGAGGGTACGAACCCGGCGACAGTGCAGGCCTTGACGGAACGGATTGACGACCTCTGCCTGGGATATAAGTTGCCGGGGGCCGGGGGCGGCGGTTACCTGTACATGGTGGCCAAGGATCCGGATGCGGCGGTGCGTATCCGCCGGATTCTGACAGAGGAACGTCCGAACGAACGGGCGCGCTTCGTGGAGATGAGCTTATCGAACAAGGGACTGGAAATCAGTAGAAGCTGAGATGGAAAAGATTGGATTAGTAAGAACCAGGGACGGAAAGAGTTTCCTGGTTCCTTTTATTTTGATTACTTCCCTCTTTTTTCTGTGGGGAGTGGCACACAGTATTCTGGATGTGCTGAACAAACATTTTCAAGATACACTGGAGATTACCCGCACGCGCTCGGCCCTGATTCAGGCGGTGGTGTACGGAGGGTATTTTATCATGGCACTGCCGGCAGGACGGATTATCCGCCGCTTCGGCTACCGCACGGGGGTGCTGACGGGCCTGGTGCTGTATGGCATCGGGGCGTTGCTGTTCATTCCGGGAGGACGGATTCAGTCGTTTGAGTTTTTCCTGCTGGCGCTGTTCGTCATCGGTTGCGGACTGACCTGCCTGGAAACGGCCTCGAACCCGTATGTCACGGTGCTGGGTGAACCGGAAGGCAGTGAGCGGCGCATCAACCTGGCGCAGTCGTTCAACGGGCTGGGCTGGATTTGCGGTCCGCTGGCGGGAGGTTTCTTCCTCTTTGCCGGAGGAGGTGACGTGACTACTCCTTACGCGGTGCTGGGTACGGTGGTGCTGTGCATCGCCATCCTCTTTTCGCGGGTGAAACTGCCGGAAATAGGCCGGGAAGTTGAAAGCGGACAGGCTGAAGCGAGCGGGAAATCGCTATGGAGAACGACCTCGTTCACAGTGGGACTACTGTCGCTTTTCCTTTACGTGGCTGCACAGACGGGCATCAACAGTTTTTTCATCAACTATGCCACCGAAAATGCGGGTGTTTCGGCACAGGAGGCTTCGGTATGGCTGTCGTTCGGCGGCATGGGACTGTTCATGGGCGGACGCATGGGCGGAAGCTGGCTGATGCGCTTCGTGAAGGGGAAAAAAGTGCTGGCCGTTTGTGCGGCAGGTGCCTGTGTATGTATGGCGGCAGTCATTCTGATGCCGGGCGGAGCAGGATGGTATTTCCTGTTACTGTGCTTTTTATGTGAATCAATTATGTTTCCTACTATTTTTTCCTTATCTTTGCGCCACGTTGGCACACAAACCAAACAGGCTTCTTCTTATCTGATTATGTCGATTGTAGGAGGAGCAGTGGCTCCCTTGTTAATGGGGCTTATAGCCGACCGTATTTCCATGGCAGTGGGATTTATCGTACCGCTGGTTTGCTTTATGGAAATCTGGGGATTCGCAGCAAAATACAGAAAACTATCGTAATAGTTTTGTCACATTATCGTACACAGGCAACGGATTATTTATTGCTAAATAATAGAACTTTGATATGAAGATATCCATTATTACCTCATGCTTCAACCGGGAAGCGACCATCGGTCAAGCAATTGAAAGCGTATTGTCACAGGATTATCCAGACATCGAATACATTGTGGTGGACGGAGCCAGCAAAGACCGTTCGCTGGAAGTAATCAATCGTTACAAAGACAGAATATCCAAAATTATCTCAGAGCCCGACAAAGGAATGTACGAAGGCATCAATAAAGGCATCAAGGCAGCTACAGGGGATATAATCGGACTGCTGCACAGTGATGATTTTCTGTATGCCAAGGATACCATCAGCCGGATGGCGCAAGAATTTGAACGGACGGGAGCAGACTTTGTGTATGGCAACGGCTTGTTTGTTGATCCGGACAATACGGATAAGGTGATTCGAAACTGGATGGGAGGAAGCTACAGCAAATGGAAGGTACGCCACGGATGGCTTCCACTGCACCCTACATGCTACATCCGGAAAGAATGCTATGACCGATACGGATTGTACGATGAGAGTTACAAGATTGCAGCAGACTCGGACTTGCTGGTGAGATTCCTATACGAAGCCGACTTAAAGGTGGAATATCTGAATGAATACATCGTACGTATGCGCATGGGAGGTTTATCGACCGACAGTGCACGACGAAAAAAAATGTGGGACGAGGATGTCAGAATGTACCGGAGCCACGGCTTCTCTCCTACACTCACCAAACTGCAAAAAATGGCCTGGAAGGTACCGCAATTTATTTCGGCCAAACTGAAATTCTAAGGATGAGATAGCCAACTGAGACTTTAAAACGTAACATCAGTATACTTTTTTGAGGTTTAATCGTATAATTTACCATTATACGGTTAAACTTTTCATTATTTCATTGATTTTTAGACAAAAATCCAATTACTTTGCAAAAGCACTTTTGATAAAAATACAAAAAACATAGCGCATGAAAACAAAATATGACGCCTATAACAGTTGGGTAAGCTTTTTTATCGTTACTTGTGAAACGCTTATTACGGGAGGATTGTTCTATCTGTTGTTTCTCACTACGGAAGATACGCCATGGCACAAGATTCTGCAGGCACCGCACCTGCAGGTCATACTGACAGTAATGCTTTGCTACTTCGTATCGGCCATGCAGATTGGCGTGGTACTTTACCGGCGTAAGGTATATGCCTACCAGATTCTGGGTAAGGTATTGAGAAGTACAATCTGCTTCGGAATATTATCAGGGGTAGTGTTGGAGCTGGGACGATTCATGGATGCCTGGTCGTATTTCTACCTGACTTTTTTAGGGCTGCTGTTTATTTCGCTGTCTGTATTCCGTATCCTCATGCGATGGGGGTTGAAAAGATACCGTTCGAAAGGTGGTAACCTGCGCTATGTGGTGCTGGTGGGTAGTTCGGAGAACAACCGCGAACTGTATTATGAACTGACCAACCAGGACTGGACCGGATTCAGGGTAAAGGGGTATTTCGATTTTGAGCCGAACCCGAAATTTCCACAGGAATGTCCGTACCTGGGAAAACCCCAGGACGTGAAAGAATACCTGGAAAAGAACGGAAACACGCATTACCTGTTCTGCTGTCTGCCTTCGAAGGAGCATGTCATTATCCGCTCGCTGATTAATTACTGCGAAAACAATCTGGTGCATTTCTACAGTGTGCCGAACATTTACAACTACCTGCAGAACCGGGTATATTTCAATATGATAGGAAACGTACCTTTCCTGAGCCTACGACCGGACCCGCTGAGCCGGACGGGCAACAAGATGATGAAACGGGTGTTCGACATTGTGTTCTCACTGCTGTTTCTGTGTACGCTCTTCCCGATTATCCTGCTCATTGTGACCATTATCACCAAGCTGACGATGCCGGGACCAGTATTCTTCAAACAAAAACGAAACGGGCTGAACGACAAGGAGTTCTACTGCTATAAGTTCCGGAGCATGAGGGTGAACACGCAGGCCGACTCGCTGCAGGCTACCAAGGATGACCCGCGCAAGACACGCTGGGGAAACATCATGCGAAAAACAAGCATCGACGAACTGCCGCAGTTTATCAATGTACTGCTGGGCGACATGAGCGTGGTAGGTCCCCGACCGCACATGCTGAAACACACGGAGGAATATTCGAAACTGATTAACAAGTATATGGTGAGACACTTCGTGAAGCCGGGTATCACGGGCTGGAGCCAGGTGACGGGCTATCGCGGAGAGACCAAGGAGCTGAAGGATATGGAAGGACGTATCCGTGGAGATATATGGTATATCGAACACTGGAGCTTCGGCCTGGACTTGTTTATCATCTATAAAACAGTGGCAAACGCCATACATGGAGAGAAAAACGCATACTAGAACTTAACGATAACCTATTTTTATAACAAAGTTTTATGAATCATTTTTTAAGGCGGGGTATCTGCCTGGGAGCATGGGTGGCCGGTTGCGGCATGGCTCATGCACAGCTGGCCGCGGTGAAAACGAACGCACTGCTGTGGGGGAACCTGACGCCGAACATTTCAATGGAGCTGGTGACAGCTTCCAAATTCAGTCTGGAAGGGACTGTGTTTTACGGACTAAACAAGACGCCGCTGGATGCCCAGCTGAAAGGGGCACAGGCGGAGTTCAGGTATTGGATTTCTGGAAGACCGATGGCGCGTTCATTCATCGGACTATCTGTAAGCGGCTTAAGGTATACGGTGGTGCACAAGGGGAAAGCGCACCAGGGAGAAGCTGCAGGACCGGGACTGACATACGGCTATGCCTGGCCGCTGAGCAAACGGTTCAACCTGGAATTCTCGGCCGGAGTGGGTGCTCTGTGGTACAGGGAGAAGAAATATCCGGAGGGTACATACCTGAAAAAAGAAGAGTATAATGCAAACGGAGTGAAGTGTGTGCCGACAGAAATAGCGGTGTCATGCTGCTATTTATTCTAAGAAGCTGAAGCGTATGAATAGGAAAAGAATAAGCCGCATCGGGAAATATGTACTGGTTACGATGCTGCTGACTGCTGTCCCCGCAAGCGGATGGGCGCAGCGAATGATCAAGGTGAGCGGCACGGTCTACAACATTGCGGACAAGAAAAAGAAGGTTCCGTTCTCGGGAAGCGTGGTCTATGTATATAGCTGCAAGACAGTGGCGGCCGCAAAGGACCTGAAGAACAGTCTGGACAAGGATAATACCAATTTCGCACTGTTCATGAACGAAGATGAAAGAACAGAAACGGATGCCAACGGGTATTACGAGATTCTGGTGCCGGACAACGGGGCACTGGTGTTCAAAGCGGGCCTGAACAAGGCCATTCTGGAAAAGGTGAGCAACCGCATGAAAATAGACGTAGAAGTGGATGACGGTATCTATCTGAAGGAGGTAGTGGTAACAGGAGAGCTGAAGCAGATTCAGCCGGAACCGAAGGCCAGCCGACTGATAGGTAACCGTTTTTATCCTTATAATACGTTCCTGGTTCCGCATGGAGAGGGTAACAAGTATTCGCGCCTGATTGTGCAGCCGTATGTGCTGAACTGTACGACCAACGACACGGTGGCTTTCTTGAAACCACTGGTATACGACGGCAAGGAATATCACCTGACCCAGACCCGACGAATGGGGTACGACCTGAAAAGGGATGCTCTGGAGCCTTATATCCAATCACGGCCACTGGTGAATGAGCGGATGGTGATTGAATGGCAAGACACGGTGACGGTGCCCGACCCGAACGTGAATTACAGTTGCTATGCGGACTTCTGTATAGAGGACTACAACAATGTTCCGTTCAGAAAGACGTATCAGATTAATACATGCGAGAACAAGCGCCCCCTGAAATTTCTGCAATATGACCTGATAGCCTTGGATATGGATTTCCAAAAATATCCGGAGAAGGCACAGGTAGAGAAGTTTGACACGGAGGACCAGGTGGAGCTCAACTTTGAAATCAACTCGGACCGGCTGACGGACGACCCGAAGAACCAGGAGAGCCTTGCCGGAATACGGAAGAAACTGAACCTGATTCTGAACGAGCCCGGCGCCCTGCTGAAAGAGTTTCACGTCATCGGCAAGGCATCGCCGGAAGGATATTACCAGCAAAACCTGCAGCTGGCCCAGAAACGTATGCAGCGGATTCAGCAGGAGGTTATCGGGGTACTCCCCCATGCGGTAGCCGAACGCGTGTATCAGAACCCGCAGGCGGAAGTGGCTTCATGGAACGAGGTGGCCGAACTGCTGGAGAAGGACAGCCTGATGGAAACGGCCGGTTTCATCAGAAAGGTTGTAAGAGAACTGCCCGACCAGATGAACCGGCAGGGACAGCGAATCAAGGCCTCCAAGGACTACCGTACGGTGATTGTGCCTTACCTGGAGCAGCTGAGACAAGTGAAGTACCTGTGCCGCTATGACATCTACCGGGAACCGACCGACAAGGAGGTGATGGCGGCTTACCGGAGAAAAGGACTGAACGGGATGTACACCCGGTATGAATACTGGAAGCTGCTGCAATTGCTGAAGGACAGTCAGGAAAAGGAGGCGGTGGCACGCAAGGCATACGAAGAATCGCTAAGCATGAAGCGTCCATGGGTGCTGGCCGGAAACACGCTGGCCAAGCTGTACCTGGAAAAGGATGTGACCGACACGCAGATACTGGAACCGCTGATAGACCGTACCATCTTTACCGTGAACTATGAAAGGAAAAACATGGATACGGGAAGAACGGAGATTATCAACCCGATTGAAGTGGTGGTGAACCAGCTGTGCATGTACATCAAAGCGGGCGACTTTGAGAATGCCAGTGTCATGGCCAAGCTGATTCCGGCGGATTACAAGGAATTTGACCTGGTGAAGGCGTACGCATGGGCCATGGGCGGCTATTTCCAGGGAGGAAATACGCCTGAAGAGACGCAGCGAGCTACAGAGACCTTCCGCACCATCTGCCAGTCGTCCGTACAGAACGAGGCGGTGATGAACCTGGCACTGGAAACGCCGCAGGGAAACGCACAGGCGGAAAAGGTGCTGGAACAGATGGCGGACGAGAGTCCGGTGAAATGGTACCTGAAGGCGGTGACGGAAGCCAGAAAGGGAGACGTAGGACTGACGGAAGCGGCTCTGTATCTGGTGAGATGTTTCAACCGGGACCAGAAGATGATTGTCACTGCCCAGAACGACGGTGAATTCACGAAAGAGATTGTGGAAACGGCGTTGGAGATGTATAAGAATCAGTAATCATGAAAATAAACAGAAAGACTTTATATATAGCTGCCCTCGGCTATTTGTGGATGGGCGGAACGGAAACTATCCTCGCACAGGATGCCACAGCCGATTCGGTGAAAACCGGCTTTTTCAACGCGATGGATTATGTGAGACAGAAAAGGTATATCCCTACCGGAAGAGCGATTGACCCCAAGGCCAGGGGATGGAATTCTTCCTTGTCGATTTTTGCTGGTGCCGGGAAACTGGGAGGCGGAGCGGCAGGCCCCTACTCCAAAGAATTCGGTATCGCCTTCACAAAGGATGTAACCTCGTTCAACAGTTACCGTCTGGCCGTAGAAGGGGCGGTGAACGAACAGATTGGAAGAGGCGGCGTGGAAATAGCGCACATGTTCCGGATACTGGATTACCTGAGGGGCTACAAGGACGACCTGCGATGGGACCTGGAAACGGTACTGGGTATCGGCATCTACGGGACGAAAAACAAGGTTTCAAAGGAACGTTTCGTAGCTGGAGGCATACACGGCGGACTGCACGTGAACTACCATCTGCACAACCACCTGGACCTGTTTCTGGAACCGAGGGTGAATCTTTTTACCGACGGCATCAACGGGCTGGAGTCACAGAAGAGATATGACATCGGTGCCCAGGCGATGGCCGGACTGACTTACCGGTTTACCGGACTGAACAAGACTTCCGGTCCTTCAGCCAACTCCGGCGCACTGGACAACCTGTTCTACGAAATTTATGCGGGTATTCAGGGAGATTATTCTGCCAGAATACGAAAGGCACCGATAATGAATGGGGTACTGGAACCCGTAGGTCCGGTAATGGGTATCAGCATGGGAAAATGGTTCCTGCCTTTCGGGATAAGGGGAACTTTATTTGCCGGAGTGCATAATACCCTCTCCGAGAAGGGCACTGAAAAGATAAAAGAAGGCTACGGAGGCGTGCGACTGGAGGCTATGGTCAACCTGAACCGTCTGTTCGACGACCGGGTGACTGACCCCCGACTGGAAGTAAACCTGATGGGAGGTGCGGAAGCCGGATTCGTGGCACACCGGGGAGCGACTTACGCCCGCAAAGTCAGACCTTTCACCGGACCGACACTCGGAGGACAGCTGGTGTATGCCGTAAACGACCACATCGGCGTATTCGGGCAGGCACGCTGGAGCAAGAACAGCTATACGCAAAATTTCTTGCACGGAACGAGCAGCAAACGCCGCATGCAGAACCTGAGCATAGAAATGGGGGTGCAGTACAGAAGACGCGAAGAATGTATTACCCGTCACCAATACCTGTTTGAACCCTATAACTTTGTATCGGCCGGCATGGGAGCAAATTACCCGATGCGTACCGGAGACCAGCAGCTGAAGGCCATGATGAAGCACCTGGGACAACAATTCTATGTGGGGTATGGAAGAAGATGGAGCAAATACTCATCGGTTAGAGGATACATCGAAATGGCGCATTATCCTTACAGTGTGAGCAAGCATGTATATCCCTTTACCCTCGGAGCGGACTACCTGGTAGACCTGAGCACCCTGGCCGCAGCGTATAACCCGGAAAGAATCTTTACGGTGGAAGGCCTGGCGGGTATTTTATACACGCACCACGGAACGGCACAAAAGGACTATTTCGGCGTACAGGCCGGGCTGAAAGAAACCGTGCGGATAAATGACCAATGGGGTGTCTTTGCGGAAGAAGTGCTGAGGGGCTACAAGGGAGCCATCACCCCGGGGGCCAGAACCTTGACGGAGAAGGGAATCTCCCTGCTTCCGTATGCGAATTTAGGGGTGAACCTGTACTTTTAGGCAGTTTTTTTATTAAACCTCACACATTTTGATAGATATCTTATCATTCCTTATCACGGTTTGGAAATATTGTATTATCTTTGACGCAGAATTAATAATTACATGAATATGAATAGTAGAATTTACATTCTGGCTATTGCACTGATGACAGGTGTAGGTGCAATGGCGCAAAACACGCAGCAAAACAGCAACGTAGAAAAGATTGAAAAATACACTGTACAGACCAACTTGTTTGGCGACAACTTGTTTGTAGGAGCCAACATCGGTGCGCAGATGTATGTAGGCGACTACATTTCAAAAGGAAAAGCCGGCAAACTGATTACTCCGACATTCGAAATCAATGTAGGAAAATGGTTTACTCCGGGCATCGGATTGAGACTGGGATTCGGTGGTTACCAGGCTAAAGGTTACTCAGTTAAAGATGCTGGTTTTGCCTACAAACGCGTAGACACCAACGTGTATCGCACCAAATGGGGAATCCTGCACTTGCACGGTGACGTAATGCTGAACTTCACCAACCTGTTCTGCGGCTACCGTGAAGACAGATTGTACAACGCAATTCCTTACGTGAGCATCGGTTACCTGCGCGGTATCGACAATAACGAAAACGAATTGTCAGGAGGTATCGGATTCATCAACCGTTTCCGTTTGAACAAGGCTTGGGACTTGAACCTGGAATTGAAAGGAAACATCAACAACGACGTGATGGACGGTATCCGTGGCGGAAAGAATATGGAAGGTTCTGCAGCCATCATGGTAGGTGCAACTTACCGCTTCAACCGCAGAGACTGGACTAAGGGTACCGGTATCTCGGCTGCTGAAATGCAGGCTGTACAGAATCAGCTTAAGAGCATGAACGAAGAAAATGCCAGCTTGAGAAACCGCGTAAATGCACTGGAAGAAGAAAAACGTAACCAGCCGGTTGTAACTGAAACCAAGGCTAGCAACAAGCTGCCGGATGCAACTGAATATGTAGCGTTCTTCGACATCAACAAGGCTTACCTGAGCGAAAAAGAAGCAGTGAATCTGGAAGCTTATGCAAACCTGATCAAGAAGTATCCTGAAAACAAATTCATCATCACAGGATATGCTGACAAGCAGACTGGTTCGGCTGAATTCAACGAACGCCTGAGCAAGCTGAGAGCAGAAGCTGTATACAATACACTGGTAGATAAATATGGTGTAAACAAGGATCAGCTGACAATGGAATACAAAGGTGGTGTTGACACTATGTTCCGCGAAAATCCGCGTCTGAGCCGCGCCGCTATCATCCGCATGGCAAAATAAAAAAAACACTAAAATCATAGGAAATCGCTGCACTTCCTTGAAAAAGGAGATGCGGCGATTTCTTTTTTTCATTCTTTCTCTTACATTTGCAAACTAACCTTTTTTACGTAACTTTTTAAACGAATTTAGATATGATCATAGCTGTTGACTTTGACGGTACTATTGTGGAACACCGCTATCCGGAAATCGGACGGGAAAAGCCTTTTGCCTTTGACACACTGAAAATGCTGCAAAAAGAGGGGCACCGGCTGATTTTGTGGACTGTAAGAGAGGACAAGCTGCTGGAAGAGGCCGTGGATTTCTGCCGACAGCATGGAGTGGAATTTTATGCGGTCAATACGAACTATCCGGAGGAACAGGAGGCGCATCAGCATTTCTCGCGGAAGCTGAAGGCGGATGTGTTCATTGACGACCGCAATCTGGGGGGAATGATCGACTGGGGAAGCATTTACCGCATCATACATTACCGCCTGAAAATTGCGGATCTGGTGGCCGAAACGCTGGATGAAAGGCTGGAAGAGGGCATCGAACGCCGGAAACAGGAGAAGAAGAAAAGACAGGGCTTGTTTGGCAAGCTGTTCGGATGAGACACATCCGGAGAAGATACGAAAGAAGCTGTTTCACACACGGAACATTCCGACAGTGAAACAGCTTCTTTTATTGTATCCCTTTTCGGGGGAATTATTCTACGTAGAGCACCAGTCCCTTGAGGTATTCGCCTTCCGGATGGTAGATGTTGACCGGATGGTCGCCCGGCTGGGTGAGCTGGTGAAGAATGCGCACGCTGCGTCCGCTCTGTGCAGCGGCGGTAAACACGGCGTTACGGAAGTCCTGCTTGTTCACCACCTGCGAGCAGGAGAAGGTGAAGAGAATACCGCCCGGACGTATCTTTTCGAAGGCCTTGGCATTGAGCTTGGTGTAACCGCGAAGGGCATTGCGCAGGGCATCGCGGTGCTTGGCAAAGGCCGGCGGGTCGAGGATAATCAGGTCGTACTGGTCGCCCATGCGGTCGAGGAACTTGAAGGCATCTTCCGCAAAGGCCTGGTGACGGGTATCGCCGGGGAAGTTAAGGGATACGTTCTCGTTGGTCAGGTCGATGGCTTTGGCAGAGCTGTCTACCGAATGAACGAGGTTGGCCCCTCCCCTCATGGCATAGAACGAGAAGCCGCCGGTGTAGCAAAACATATTGAGCACATTACGGCCCTTGGCATAGCGTTCCAGCAGGGCACGGTTCTCACGCTGGTCGACGAAGAAACCGGTCTTCTGTCCCTTGAGCCAGTCTACGTGGAACTTAAGTCCGTTCTCCATGGCTACGTTCTCCGGACTTCCGCCTTTGAGGAAGCCGTTTTCGGTAGCCAACAGGTCGGCCTTGAAGGGCAGTGTGGTTTCTGATTTATAATAGATGTGCTGGATGACGTCGCCCATCACTTCTTCGAGGGCTTCGGCCACCGCCATACGGTCAAGGTGCATGCCGGCAGAGTGTGCCTGCATCACGGCGGTATGGTCGTACACGTCGATAATCAGTCCGGGCAGGTTATCGCCCTCGCCGTGTACCAGACGGTAGGTATTGTTCTGAGGATTGCCCAGCACGCCCAAGGCACAGCGGAGGTCTTTGGCCACCTGCAGGCGACGTACCCAGAACGCATGATCGATGGGTTCCTGACGGAAGGACAGCACACGCACAGCGATGCTTCCAATCTGGAAATGTCCGCAGGCAATGAATTCTTTCTTGGAGGTGTAGACATCTACTACTTCACCTTCTTCCGGCTCTCCTTCCACACGGGCGATGGCTCCGGAAAAAACCCAGGGATGGAAGCGTTTGAGCGATTCTTCCTTTCCGGGTTTGAGAAATACTTTCTTATAGCTCATTTGTATGGTTTAAGTGATTAATCTTCGAGAATGTTTTCAGGAGTTTCCGTGCGTATCACGCGGTACTTGCCCGAAAGGCGAAGTTCTTCCAGATATTGATAAATGCGCACGCAGGCCCAGGCATCAGTAGCAGCATACAGCTGCTGCGCCTCGGTCAGGGTGTCGGCCTCCCAGTTGGAAAGGCGCTGGCTCTTGGAAATCTTTTCCTGAAAAAGGAGGGCATAGATTTTCTGCAGGCTCTTTTCTTCGATGCCAAAAGAGGCTACGTAGTCCTGCAGTTCCACCCAGTTGCCCATGCGCGGGTCTTTCTGGTTACGACGGCGCAGCATGGCGAAATCGTCTTTCAGCGACAGGCCGATTTTGAGCACGTCGTTCTGAAGGAACTCTTCCAGAAAATCCGGCAGTCCGAGGTGGTTCAGGCGGAACAGGAAGCAGGTGTCGTAAGTAGAGACCTGCAAGAGAGCCACCTTGTTAACGGCTCCCTTCCGGAACGAAGGGCGTGTTTCGGTGTCCACCCCCACCAGTACATGGGTATTGAGGTAATCAATGGCCTTGCGGGCCTCGGCCTCGGTGTAAATCACGAAGATGCGACCGGGGAAAGAGACTTTGGGTAACTCCGCAACGATTTTCTTATCTATTTTACTCTGTAGTTCTACCATTCAGTTTACGGGTTTAGGGTTATTCGTCGTCGCCCATGTCAAGGCCTTCGTAGAGTTCTTCTTCGGTGCAGTTGTCTTCGTAGAGCGCGGAATCTTCCTCTTCCTGGCTGCCGTGTGCCAGCTGGCGGTACTTCACGTCGTGAAGGGCACGCATCACATTGACCAGACGCTGTCCCCAGAACTCGGCAAAGAGTTCACGGCAGATAGCTAAGGAGTCGTTCATAGTGTGCTCCAGACCCAACTGGAACACGCAGATGAAATCCTTGATGGGCTGGTAAATGTCGGCCAGGCTTTCGGATATGTTCTGATGAATGGGGGTATCACTATAGGCCATGTCATCGAGGAACACTTCGAGGTAGTCATCGTATTCGCCCAGGAGAGAGGCAATGGAGCCGCGAAGCACTTCGTAATCGGTCTCGGTCACGAAGGTTTCCGGGTCGGCGTCTTCCATCCGCTCGCAAGCAGGAAGCAACGAAGCCTTCAGGTATAAAAGGGGAAGGAGTTTCAGGGATTTGTCGACGAAATCCCGACAACGCATATCGGAAACACGTTCCATAAATCCACAGAACTCGGCAGCCACTGTCACGAACTCGACTGCGTTTTTATCGAATATTACTTGAGAGTTTTTTTCTTCCATATTCATGCTAATTGACGTGCAAAGGTACAAAAAAAATTTCTCAGTTTTAGTTTTATTCGTACATTTGCATGTATGTTTAGTTAATTCGAGTCATCATGCAAACAAAAAAAACAGATACAAGCAAAAGTGAAAAAGCGGCTGCCATGGCCGGAAAAACATGGACTATCCTGAAAAGTGAGACTACCGCGTTCGTCATCGGACTGCTCTGCGTCATCTTCGGCGTGTACTTGCTGCTGGCTTTCAGCTCGTTCTTCTTTACGGGAGGAAACGACCAGAGCATTCTGTCGCATCCCAACCCGTCGGAGCTGCTGGAAACGGGCAACCGCATACAGAACTATGCCGGAGCACGGGGAGCACAGCTGGCGCAATTCCTGATTAACGACTGCTTCGGGTTTTCGGCTTACTGTATCATTATCTTCTTAGTGGTGGCCGGCATGAAGCTGATGAAGGCGTACGAGTTCCGCATCCGTTACTGGTTCTTAGGCTGTGCCACGGTGATGGTGTGGCTCTCTGTAACCTTAGGATTTGCATTCGGAGGACTGTTGGAAGATTCTTATATTTATCCGGGAGGACTGCATGGCTATAACGTGAGCCTGTGGATTCGCTCGCAAATCGGTGCGCCGGGATTGATTCTGGTGCTGCTGGCTACGGCCATATTGTTCGGCGTGGCACTGACCCGACAGACCATGGGCGTGGTGAGAAAGGCGCTGCATCCGCAAAAGGGCAATAACGCGGCCATGACAGAGGAAATAACTCCCCAGCCGGAACCGACCTACCGGAAGCCGGTAGTGGACGAACCGGAAGTGACCGCTGCGGAGGATGAATCGGAGAAGAAGGAAAAGAAAGAAAGTTTCTGGAAGAGCTGGACACACCGGAAACCGAAACAGAAGAAAGAGGAGGAAGAGACTCCACAAGAAGAAGAGGAGAAGGTGACTGAACCTGTCAAGGAGGAACCGGAGAAGGTGGTCGTGAAAGAGGAACCGGCACCGGAGCGCGTCATCGACCTGCCCATTGATACCGAGGAAGAGGATGAGAAGAAGCACCCTTTTGAGGTGAAGCCGGCCCTGGAGGAAGACTTCGACAAGGAAGAAGAGGAGCCGGCATTTGAGGTCAGCAACGATACCAAGGAAGAGGATCAGGCTTACCGTGGAGACGTGTCGCAACCGTACAACCCGCGCCTAGACCTGGAGTTTTACCGCTTCCCTACCCTCGACCTGCTGAATACGTATCAGAACGACGATCCGGACATCGACATGGAGGAACAGAATGCCAACAAGAACCGCATCATCAAGGTGCTGCGCAGCTTCGGCATTGAAATCAGTTCCATCAAGGCCAGTGTGGGTCCGACCATTACCTTATATGAGATTACGCCGGCGGAAGGGGTACGTATCTCGAAAATCCGTAACCTGGAGGACGACATCGCCCTGAGTCTTTCGGCACTGGGTATCCGTATCATCGCACCGATTCCGGGTAAGGGTACCATCGGTATCGAGGTGCCGAACGCGAACCCACACATCGTGCCCATGAGTTCCATCCTGACCTGCAAGAAGTTCCAGGAAACGACCTTCGACCTGCCGGTGGCACTCGGAAAGACCATTACCAACGAGGTGTTCATGGTGGATCTGGCCAAGGCGCCCCACATGCTGGTGGCCGGTGCGACAGGTCAAGGTAAGTCTGTGGGACTGAATGCCATCGTGACTTCCCTGCTCTACAAGAAGCACCCCAGTGAACTGAAGTTCGTCATCATCGACCCAAAGAAGGTGGAATTTGCCATCTATGCGCCGATTGAGCGCCACTTCCTGGCCAAGTTGCCCGACGGAGAGGATGCCATCATCACCGACGTGACGAAGGTGGTACAGACACTGAACTCGCTGTGTGTGGAAATGGACAACCGTTACAAGCTCCTGCAGAACGCGGGATGCCGTAACATCAAGGAATATAACGCGAAGTTTATCAACCGCCAGCTGAATCCGGAGAACGGTCACCGCTTCCTGCCTTACATCGTCATCATCATTGATGAGTTCGGCGACCTGATTATGACAGCCGGCAAGGAGGTGGAACTGCCTATCTGCCGTATCGCCCAGCTGGCCCGTGCGGTGGGTATCCACGCCATCATCGCTACCCAGCGTCCGACGACGAACATCATTACGGGTACCATCAAGGCCAACTTCCCGGCGCGTGTGGCTTTCCGTGTGGCTTCCATGATGGACTCACGTACCATTCTGGACCGTCCGGGTGCCCAGCAGCTCATCGGTAAAGGTGACATGCTCTACCTGCAAGGAAACGACCCCGTGCGCGTGCAGTGTGCATTTGTCGATACGCCGGAAGTGGAACGCATCGCGGAATTCATCGGCAAGCAGCAGGGTTATCCTACGGCCTTCATGCTGCCGGAATACGTGGATGAGAATGCAGATCCCAGCAGTGCAGCCGACGTGGACATGAACCGTCTGGACCCGCTCTTTGAAGAAGCGGCCCGTCTGGTCATCTACCACCAGCAGGGTTCTACTTCGCTGATTCAGCGTAAATTCTCCATCGGCTACAACCGTGCAGGACGCATTATGGACCAGCTGGAAAAGGCGGGTATCGTAGGTCCGGCCAACGGTAGCAAGGCGCGCGATGTGCTTTGTCTGGATGAAAACGATTTACAAATGAGAATGAGCAGCCTGAAGGATTAAACGGGCTGCCCTCTAACCCCTAAAAATGATTGTGACAGGTATGAAAAAAATTTTTCTTCTCGTCCTGCTGATGGGAGTCGCCTTGTGTCAGGCTGTGGCTCAACAGGACGCAAAAGCTGAAAGCATATTAAGCAAGATGGCGGACAGCTACCGGAAAGCCGGCGGCATCAGTCTGACTTTTGGAGGTACACAACACGGAAAGCTGTTGCTTAAAGGCAACAAGTTCTGCCTGGAGAGCGGAGGCATCAAGACCTGGTTCGACGGAAAGACACAGTGGAGCTACGTGGAACAGAATGAAGAGGTGAACGTATCATCCCCCACCCCGGAGGAGATACAGAGCGTTAACCCGTATGCGCTGCTAACGGCCTACAAGAAGGGCTTTAACTACCGCTACGTGGGCGAAAAGACCCGTCAAGGAAAGCGGGGACATGAAATCATCCTGACCCCGAAGGCCTCGCAGGACATTAAAAGCATCACACTGAACGTGAAGGAAAACAGTTCGCCCGTGTACATTGCCATCCAGCTGCAGAACGGAGAGAAACAAGAGTTTCAGATTTCGTCGTACCGCACGGGAGTGAATCTGCCCGACGCGGTGTTCCGTTTCGACAAGAGCAAGTATCCGGGAGCGGAAATCATTGATTTACGATGACATCATCCGATGTATCGAGAATAGAACTTTGAGCCAAGTAAGAGGGGGTTTCGGCATAGATATACATGACGCTGCCCCCTTTTATTGCATCTATAATGGGGCGCGACACGGAAGTGGGCAATGCCGGACATCCGAAGCTCCGTCCCAACCGTCCGCCACGACTGGCCACGGAGGGGTCTGCGTATGAGGCCCCATGCACCACAATGGCACGTTCGCGGGCCCGGTCGTTAATCCCTTTCTCCAGTCCGTCGAGAATGAGCGAATAGCCGTTTCGTCCCTGATAGGTGGAAGCCGTCAGGTAAAAGCCCAGCGAGCTCTTGTAAGAGCCGTATTCGTTGGAAAAAGAGGTAGCATAGTTTCCACCGCTGTTCTTGCCGTGTGACACTACTGAGGAATACAGCATCCGGCGGTGCTTCATGTCGAACACGTACAGGCGCTTTTCCGTGGAAGGCTTGGAAAAGTCAATCAAGGTCAGCACGTCGCGCTTGCGGTTCTTGATGCGGTTATATCCCGTCACCGCCTGCTTGAAGGCCCGCCAGTTGACCACCCCTTCCAGCTGCATGGAGTGGTAGAGCGACACGACCTCATCGGCCGCCTTAACCGCTGCTGCGGGGGATTCAGTAGGAACAGACTCTCCTTCCGCCGTGAAATACGCACAGGGGAAAGACAGGAACATGGCAGAAAGAAAAAATTTGATGATATGATTTTGCATGACTTTTTACGACCTGAAAAATATTCGGCCGCAAAGTTACGGATTTTCTGCCCTTCTTCTTCCGTAAAGAGAGTTAATTTTATAGAAATCACTCGATTACAATCACCAGTGACCGTTCCGTCGGTGCCCAGTCGTACACAAACTTGGCATGCGAGGTGGCATTGCGCACACACATGTGCGAACGGGGCGTGGTGCCCAACGACCAGCTGTATTCAATCATCGCCGTGCGAGGCACGTTGACCGGCACCCCGTGAATGTAGGCTCCGTTGGTGAAGCGGCTGGCATACGGTGCATAGCCTCCGGTGGCCGCAGAACCGTCTTTCAGGAACACCATACGCGACTTTTTCTGCTGCACCACAAACATGCCGAGCGGCGTTTCCTGCGCATACGGCGGACGGTGCATGCCCGTAGTGGCCGGATTCATGCTGCGGATGGCCCAGGTACCTTCTTCCAGACGTTCCAGGGTGGCAATGTTCTGGTCGCCCCGGTCCACCACGACCACATGGTTAAACTGCGTGCTGTCGGACAACAGCTTGACGTAGCGGCGCGGCACCCACCATTCTCCCTCGATGGAGACCGGTGACACGCGATAGAAACTGCCCGTCTCGCCCAGGAAAGACACCAGCGCCCCGTCGCGTCCGTAGCGTTCGGGCACCAGCGTATCCGAAGGAAGATACAGCGGCACCGACTGATAACGTTCCACTCCCAGCGTATCGGCAATGCGCCGGTACACATTCTGCGTGTATTTCCGCACCAGCGGAGCTTCACGGTTCACATTCTTGTAATTCTGGAATATCGCCCAGCGGTTGGCATCGTACTGAAGATTCTCGATAAAAGCCAGGCATTTGCGTATGGCATCCCATTTGAATGAACGGACGGTGTCCTGATACGGATACTCATCCTTCAAGGTGTATTTGTCAAAAAGAAGTTCCTTCGCCAAGATGATGTCGGCAGCGGTCAGCGGTTTACGCTCAAACGGCAGAATCTCTTCCACCTCCATGCTGTCGGGAGATGCCGTCTCCGACACGATGGGTTGCGACATCGGTTGTTCCACCCCACGGCCTGCTTCCTCCCGGCAACCGCAAAGGAGACACAAGAAGCATATTAAGCCTGTCAGTCGTTTCATAATGAAGGGTTATAAGGTTGGAACAAAGATAATAATTTTTACTAAAAAACCGCAGGAAAATGCAAAAAATCAGCGACTTTCTGTAAAGAAAGCACGACTTCCGGCACTTTCTCCAATTACTCGTCCAGGATACGGGCCGTCTCCACTTTTTCCAGTCGCGCACGCAGCTTTCCCATCATCGACTTGCGGATGCGCAGACGCATCAGGCAGTCCATGTCGTACGACTGTTCCAGTATCTCGGGCGACTCTTCCTTGACGATGCGCATGATGTCGTTCATGAAGGGATATTCGAACGCCACGGCCACGTCTTCGTCCACCGTCTTCTCGATGACCGGGGCTTCATCCAGTGCCAGCGAAGCCGCCATGCGGTAGGCCACAATCAGACCGCTCGTCCCCAGTTTAATACCGCCGAAATAACGCACCACGATGACCAGCACATCGGTCAGCTCGCGCGAGTTAATCTGCCCGAGGATGGGCTTTCCGGCCGTGCCCGAAGGCTCTCCGTTGTCGTTGGCCCGGAAATCCTTCCGTTCCGCGCCCAGCATATAGGCATAACACACGTGGCGGGCATCGTAATATTTCTTCTGGTACTCTTCCAGAAGGGACTTCACTTCGGAGAGCGTACGCACCGGCAGCGCAATGGCAATGAACTTGCTGCGCTTCTCGGTATAGATGGCTTCCGCGCTTTCCTGAATGGTCTTATAGGTATCTTCTTGCATCGTTTTTCTTCTTTCAGGTGGCAAATTTAATGATTTTTCTCGCATTTTTAAAACCGGAAAGCGTATCTTTGCTCCTGCATTAATCCCTTAAGAAACTAATGGCATGAAAAAATTACAAAAACTAACCTACTGTATGGGACTGGTTGCCGTGGCTGCACCTCATGCACAAGCTGCAACGCCCGATTCTGAAAAACCCAACATCTTGTTCATTCTCTGCGACGACATGGGATACGGCGACCTGGGATGCTACGGTCAGCCTTTCATCCAGACACCCTGCATCGACCAGATGGCACAGGAGGGCATGCGATTTACGCAGGCATACGCCGGAAGCCCCGTCAGTGCCCCGTCGCGCGCCACCATCATGACCGGACAGCACAGCGGACACGGACACGTGAGAGGCAACAAGGAATACTGGCTGGGCGAGGTGTGGTACGGACAGAACAAGGAATATGCCGTCACGGGACAGGAGCCGTATGACCCGCAGCACATCATCCTGCCGGAAATCATGAAGAAGAACGGCTATACCACCGGCATGTTCGGTAAATGGGCCGGCGGCTACGAGGGTTCGACCTCTACTCCCGACAAACGGGGCGTGGACGAATACTTCGGCTACATGTGCCAGTTTCAGGCGCACCTCTACTACCCGAACTTCCTGAACTCCTACAGTCGTGCCGCAGGCGATACGGCCGTCAGCCGTGTGGTTCTGGAAGACAACATCCGCTACCCGATGAGCGGCGACGACTATTTCAAGCGTACGCAGTATTCGGCCGACCTGATTCACCAGAAGGCACTGGAATGGCTCGACAAGCAGGACGGCAAACAGCCTTTCTACGGTTTCCTGACGTACACCCTGCCGCATGCCGAACTGGTACAGCCCAACGACTCTATCCTGAAGAAATACAAGAAACAGTTCTTTCATGACAAGACCTGGGGCGGAGATGCAGGTTCCCGCTACAACGAGAGCGTGCACACACATGCCCAGTTTGCCGGCATGATCAGCCGACTGGATGCCTACGTGGGCGAAATCCTGGCCAAGCTGAAAGAAAAAGGACTCGACGAGAATACCATCGTCATCTTCAGCAGTGACAACGGTCCTCACGAAGAAGGCGGTGCCGACCCGACTTTCTTCGGACGCGACGGTAAGTTGCGCGGCCTGAAGCGCCAGTGCTACGAAGGAGGTATCCGCATCCCGTTCATCGTGCGCTGGCCGGGAAAGGTGAAAGCCGGTGAGGTGAACGACCATCAGCTGGCTTTCTACGATATCATGCCTACCTTCTGCGAACTGGTGGGCGACAAGCGCTTCCCCAAGAAGTACCTGAACAAGAAACTGGAAGGTGACTGTTTCGACGGTATCTCTTTCGCTCCTACCCTGTTAGGCAACGACGAGGCACAGAAGGCACACGACTTCCTCTACTGGGAGTTCCACGAAACCGACCAGATTGGTCTCCGCATGGGCGACTGGAAGATGGTGGTAAAGAAGGGGGTTCCTCACCTCTACAATCTGGCAGAAGACATCCACGAAGACCACGACGTGGCTGCCCAGCATCCGGACCTCGTGAACCAGATGAAGCAGGTAATTCTGCGCGAACACCGCCCGAATGACCTCTTCCCCGTGACCTTGCCGAAATAAGATTTCACCGGAAAAACGCACTTACGTTTCGAACCAAACGCACTTGCGTTCCAACTCAAACGCCAAAGAGTTTTAGACAAAACGCACTTACGTTTTACATTAAACGCAAGTGCGTTTTCTTTTCAGATAGTTTTCCCTCATATCCGTTCCGCAAGTATATCCACACAAAAAGGCCCTCCCAAATGTAACTTTGAGAAGGCCCTGTATCGCTCAGAAAAAAATCTTATTCCAATTTGTGAATCACCAGTCCCGAACGCAGTTTCGGTTCAAACCACGTGGTTTTCGGCGGCATGATGTTGCCCGTATCGGCAATGTCCATCAGCTGCTTCATGGAAACCGGATAGAGTGCCAGCGCCATCTTCATTTCGCCGCTGTCCACACGTTTCTTCAGTTCACCCAGTCCGCGGATACCGCCCACAAAGTCGATACGCTTGTCCGAGCGCAAGTCCTTGATGCCGAGAATCTCGTCCAGAATCAGGTTGGAAGAAATCGTGACATCCAGCACCCCAATCGGGTCGTTATCGTCGTAAGTGCCCGGTTTAGCCGTCAGACTGTACCATTTGCCCTCCAGGTAAAGCGAGAAGTTGTGCAAGGCTGCCGGCTTGTAGATGTCCGCACCCTTTTCTTCCACTACGAAGTTCTTCTTCAGCGCTTCCAGGAACGCCTGTGGAGTCAGTCCGTTCAAATCCTTCACCACCCGGTTGTAGTCGATGATAGTAAGCTGCTCGGCCGGGAAACATACCGCCATGAAGTAGTTGTATTCCTCGTCGCCCCGATGGTTCGGATTCTGAGCCGCCTTTTCAGCACCCACCAGTGCCGCTGCCGCACTACGGTGATGACCGTCGGCAATGTAAAGCGAAGGCATTTCCTTGAACGCCTCTGTCACTGCCTCAATGTCCTTGTCGTCGTCAATCACCCAGAACTGATGGCCGAAGCCGTCATCCGGTGCCACAAAGTCGTACACCGGCTTCTGAGCCGTATATTTCGCCACTACGGCATCCAGCGTCTTGTTTTCCGGATAAGCAAAGAACACCGGTTCGATGTTCGCATTGTTCACCCGTACATGCTTCATGCGGTCCTCCTCCTTGTCACGGCGCGTCAGCTCATGCTTCTTGATCACCCCGTTCATGTAGTCGGGCACGTAAGCTCCTACCACCAGTCCATACTGCGTCTTACCGTTCATGGTCTGGGCATAAATATAGTAACACGGTTTGTCGTCCTGCACCAGCCAGCCCTTTTCCTGGAACATCCGGAAATTCGCTACCGCCTTGTCGTACACACGCGGGTCGTGCTCATCCGTACCCTCCGGAAAGTCAATCTCCGGCTTGATGATGTGATACAAAGATTTCTCGTTGCCTTTCGCCTCTTCGCGGGCCTCAGCCGAGTTTAACACGTCGTAAGGGCGGGAAGCCACCTGCTCCACCAAGTCCTGCGGCGGACGAACACCCTTGAAAGGTTTAACTATTGCCATAATGCTTGAAATTTCGTTTGAAAAATAACACTAACGTACACAGCGCATAAATGAAACACATCAGTGCCATGCCGCACAGAAACCCTTTCCGGAAATCATCCAGAAACGACCTGCACAAAGAATTCACCAGCAGCAAGGAAGATCCGAGCCCCAACGGAATCAGCGAATGCCGTTCGTATACAGTCAGTTTCATTTATGCGCAAATTAAAGAGTTATTTCTTGTTTACACGGAATTTCTCACAACCATCTTTCAGGAAGCCCACAATCTGACGGGCCGCTGCGATGCCGGCATTGATATTTGCCTCAGCCGTCTGTGCACCCATCTTCTTCGGAGTAGAGAAATAACGTCCTGGGAAATGATCGGCAAACTCATCGTGATGAGCCGGCATGATGTCGGTCACATACTTCAAGTCCGGACGGTCATTCATCAGGCGAAGCAAATCTGCTTCGTTAATCACCTCCTTACGGGCAGTATTCACCAGCAAACCGTTTTTCGGCATACGGTTCACCAAATCATAATCAATGGAGTTCTTGGTTTCGGCAGTAGCCGGAATGTGCAATGACACCACGTTGCAGGTAGCATACAATTCTTCTGCAGAATCCACCGGTTTCACGCCGTCGGCCACCATGGCTTCCTTCGGGCAATACGCATCGTAGGCATAAATGTCCATACCGATGCCCTTTGCGATACGAGCCACATTGCGCCCTACGTTACCGTATGCATGGATACCCAGTTTCTTGCCCATCAGTTCCGTACCCGATTTGCCGTCGTAGAAATTACGAACCGCCATAATCATCATACCGAAAGCCAGTTCGGCCACCGCATTCGAGTTCTGTCCCGGCGTATTCATCACGCAAACCCCGTGAGCCGTAGCTGCCTCCAGGTCCACATTGTCATATCCCGCACCGGCACGTACCACGATTTTCAGTTCCTTTGCCGCATCCAGCACTTCCTTGTCAATGATGTCACTTCGGATAATCACTGCATTCGCATCCTTCACTGCATCGAGCAACTGCTGTTTTTCTGTATATTTCTCCAGCAAAGCCAGTTCATAGCCCGCAGCTTCTATCTCTTTCCGAATACCGTCGATAGCTACTTTAGCAAACGGTTTCTCTGTCGCAACCAATACTTTCATAATACTTGATTTTAAAAAGAAAACAAGGACGTGTTATCGAAATTCCACGCCCTTATCTTCGGGTATAACAACAATTAATGCATTTTCTCAAATTCCTGCATGCAGTCAATCAGTGCCTGCACACTTTCTACCGGCATGGCATTGTAGCAAGAAGCACGGAAACCACCCACAGAACGGTGACCCTTGATGCCCACCATACCTTTTTCGGTAGCAAACTTCAGGAAGTCTGCTTCCAGGTCCTTGTATTCATCGGCCATCACGAAGCAGATGTTCATGTACGAACGGTCTTCCTTGGCCGTTACGGTGCCACGGAACAGCTTGTTGCGGTCAATTTCCGCATACAGCATGTCGGCACGCTGTTTGGCACGGCGCTGCATTTCTTCCACGCCACCCTGTGCCTTGATCCAGCGCAAAGTCTGAAGAGCCGCATAAATAGGCACTACCGGCGGAGTATTGAACATAGAACCCTTGTCCACGTGTGTCTGATAATTCAGCATGGTCGGGATGTGACGGGAAAACTTACCCAGCGCATCGTTCTTCACGATAACGAAAGTCACACCTGCAGGAGCCAGGTTCTTCTGTGCACCTCCGTAAATACAGATATATTTGGAAACGTCTACCGGACGAGAGAAAATGTCCGAAGACATATCGGCCACCATCGGCACATTGACATCCAGGTCGGCATGCAATTCCGTACCGTAGATGGTATTGTTGGTCGTGATATGGAAATAATCCACGTCGGCCGGCACTTCATAATCTTTCGGGATATAAGTGTAGCCTTCTTTTTCAGAAGAAGCCACCTCTACTGTTTCGCCGAATGCTTTCGCTTCTTTCAGCGCTTTCTTGGCCCAAGTACCCGTATTCAGGTAAGCCGCCTTCTTTTCCAGGAAATTATAGGGAACCATACAGAACTCCATGCTTGCACCTCCACCCAGGAACAATACCGAGTATCCTTCCGGAATGTTCAGCAATTCCTTGAACAAGGCCACTGCTTCATCTACCACCGGCTGGAAGTCTTTAGCGCGGTGACTGATTTCCATCAACGAAAGTCCTGAACCATTATAATCAAGAATAGCCTGAGCTGTCTTTTCTATCACTTCGCGAGGCAAAATAGACGGTCCCGCATTAAAATTATGTTTCTTCATTGGAAGTTTGTTTTGGTTAAACAATCATTTTAGCTAACACTTGCGAATTTAGTGATTATTTTTAGACTTCCAAAAGTTTTCGTGATAATTTTACAGCCTTATTGAATTTTATCTTTCAAATTACATACACAAACGTCATTTTAGTGACATATTGACACGAGAATAGTTAGCTATGGCATGGGGATGCTCACGAGTCATAGCAAAATGCGAGACAGCCTTCACCGCCGGAAGGCTGTCATGACACAAAGTTATTATTTTGCCAGTTCTATCAAAGTTTTTACCCCCTTTATCTTTTCATTTTGTATGAGTTTTAACGTTTGTTTTGCCTTTTTCCGAGAAATTGCCGCAAACGCATAGTGGTCTTTCACGTCTACACGTCCCACATCGTCCCGGCCTAGTCCGCCTTTCTTCGACAAAAAGCCCACGATGTCAATCTTGTTGATTTTGTCTTTCTTGCCCTTTCCTATATATAAGGTAACAAACTCCGGCAAGGCAGGCTGCGGCGTCGGCTCCGGCAGTTCAAACTCTTCCAGCGGACGGGGCACATAGTCGGGGATACGTTCCTCGTCGTGCAGAATCAGAAACGCATTACCCTCGGCCTCCCAGCGCGCCGTACGTCCGTTGCGGTGAATGAACCCGTCCTCGGCCACCGGCAAGTGATAATGCACCACGTGGCGGATGTCCGGAATATCCAGTCCGCGGGCTGCCAGTTCGGTCGAGATAAAGATGTGGCAGCTTCCGTTACGGAACTTATACAGCGCCCGTTCACGGTCATCCTGCTCCATTCCGCCGTGGAACGTCTCGCAATACACCTTCATGGAGTGCAGGTACTTCCCTACCCGGTCCACACTCTCGCGATGGTTGCAGAACACCAGCGTCGACTCATTACCTAGCGTACACAGCAGCTTGTAGAGCGTTTCCAACTTGTCCTTCACCGGCGAAGTGACCCGATATACCGACAAGCGCTGTGACACCGTTTCTTCCGGATTCAGGAAATCCAGTTTCAGCGTGCGGTTCATGCCCGTAAAGCGCGGAATCTCCTCCGCATCGGTAGCCGACAACAGGAAGCGGCGACGCAATGCCGGCAATTTCCCGATGACCTCGGCCATCTCATCCTGAAAGCCGAACTCCAGACACTTGTCGAACTCATCGATGACCAGCGTACGCACGGTGCCCGCCTCAAAATTCTGCTTGTTCAGGTGGTCGTTCATACGTCCCGGCGTACCGATAATCACCGCCGGTGAAATGCCCCTCATAGTGCGGTGTTCCTCCATGGCCGGACGTCCACCGTAACAGCTCATCACCGGAAAGCCGGTCGCCATGGCCTTGAACACCTGCTCAATCTGCAAAGCCAGCTCGCGCGAAGGTACCAGTACCACAGCCTGCACGCCTTCCACTCCCTTTTTCAGTGAGCTCACCAGCGGCAGCAGGTAGGCCAGCGTCTTTCCGGAACCCGTGGGCGAAAGCAGTATCAAATCGCTGCCCTCCTTCCACGCATCGATGGAAGCCTCCTGCATGGCGTTCAACTGGTCAATCTTCAGGTTTAATAGTATCGTTTGTATGTCCATAATTCTTGGTTTTTTGTGGGTTAGTTAGCAAAGGTAATCAAAATAAACTACAGGCACAACACCAGGTCGGGCAGCAATACTGCCGTTTCCGCTTCCTCTTTCGGCGCATCCTTCGGTTTCCAGGCCACCACGAAGCGCACGGAAGCCGACTTCACCTCATAGCCACGCTCCCTCCACTCGGCCAACTTCTTCTGCATATTCTGCGACAAGCGGGCCACCGGCTTTTGCGCCTGATTATACAATGTGTAGTCTTTATAGAACAACGTATCACCCCCTTTCAACGATAGCACCTCCCGTTTGAGTTCCTTGAAGAATCCCAAGAACACATCCTTGTGCGAAAGCTGCAACACAATCTCACCGGGCATTGCATACTCCCGCGAATCTACCAGATACTGGTCTGCTTTCAGATTCGCAAAGCAATCTCCGTTTGTATGCACAAACAACCGTTTCTTAGCACGGGTAATGCCCACATAATATCGGCGCATCTGATGCACATCTTTTGGGAACCCGTCCGAAACAAGCATATACACGTCGTCAAACTCGCGGCCCTTTGCCTTGTGAATGGTTGATACCACCACATCAGCCCCCGACACATCACAAAAATCTTCCATCGAAGATTCGAACACAAACTCCTTGAAATCCGTGAAATACTTCATCCGGTTGATTTCCTCAAATAATTCCACGCAACGCCTCACGTAAGGCAAGCCCAAACTCCCTTCATAAGCCGCAAACGTAGCACCCTTCGCCTTCTCCCAGAGTTCATCCGGAATCAAAGGCGTACTCACCTGCTTGCCTATATACTTCAGGAAATACCTCATCTCGGCCATATTCCAGAACAGCAAGCCCTCCATCGACTGAATCAGCTTGCTGCGCACACCACGCTTCCGCAACAGCGCCACCAGAATGACCGCCTCTTCATTGGTCTGGGTAAGCACACATGCGGTACCCTCTCCTCTATTCCGTAGCAGTTCCTCCACCAGCGGCTGATACATGCAGGCAGACTGATGGCGAGTCACCCCTACCCATCCGTCTTCCTTGCGCATCGATACAATCGGCATGCTTTTCAGCCTTCCGCCAATACCTTTCACAAAATCATTGGCCGCTGCCACCACATGACGTGCACTCCGGTAATTCTCCGTCATCTCCACAAAGCGGCTTCCAGCCTCCTGTGTCAGTTGCCACATGTAACCGGAATCCGAGCCACGGAACTCATAAATATTCTGGTCATCGTCGCCCACAGCTATCACCCGCATCTCCTCATTGTGGTGCATCAACGCCCTTACCAGCGCATGCTCTTCCACGCCCATGTCCTGCGCCTCATCAATCACCAGCACCGTCTTGCCAATCCGGTTGGGCTCCACTTCTCCCTGTTCAATCATCTCCGCAGCCTTCCCCACCACGTTCTTTACTTCCTCCAGGTTACCAATCAAGCCCAACAAGTCAAAACAATAGGCATGAAAAGTCTTGATTTCCACGTAGTTCGCCGCATTGCCAATCAGTTCCATCAGCCGCTGCTTGAATTCCGTGGCAGCCGCCCGGGAGAAAGTCAGCATCAGCAACTGCTCGTGCTTCACATCCTCCAGCAACAGCAGTGAGGCCAGCTTGTGTACCAGCACACGGGTTTTTCCGCTGCCCGGACCAGCCGCCACCACAATGCAGCGCGACTCCTTGTCCGAAATAATCTCCATCTGCCGATAAGACAACTGCCCGAACAACTGCTTGTACTTTTCCGGCGTGAGGTTACGCTGAATCTCGTTCACCCGCTCACCCTTGAAGTATTTGGCAATAAATTTCCTGTAATCCATCTGGAAATAATCCTGCACATACTGCAAAGCCTCCTGATAATCCTTCACCATCAGGTTGGCATATTCTCCCACGATGTGCACCTGCTGAATCTTCTGCTTGTAGAACTCGTTCAGCATCCGGTAATCCTCCTGTTTGTAGCGCGACTTATTATCCTTTATCCGCTTGATGTCCATCGCATTGTAAAGCACCAGGAAACCACCTTCCAGCTTGAGAGCCCCAATCTTCGACAGATACAGAAGTGCTTCTTCCACATCTTCCAGCTGCAAATCTTCCATTCTGCCAAAAAGAGACTGAGGACTCGCTTTCAACTGATTCAAGAGTTCCACCACCGAGAACTGCACGGCCGCCTTTTCCGTTGCGGTTTCCTTACCCTCTCGCTCCTCCACCAGCTTATACAGCCACTCCACGGCAAAACGACTGATCTCCAGCCGTTTCTCAAACCGTTTGATAGTAGTCTCCAGGTCTGCCCGGCGAGTAAGCTCCATGTTACGTGCAGCGTCCTCCTTCTTGTGCGTATACCCTTTTATGGTAAGAAAATACAACAACGTGCGGATGTCCTTTTCCTTCGACGTGACAACTCCGTCGTGCACCGCATTGTCGTTCAGCTGCTTGCATGAAATCCGCAGCGACTCATCCGGGATATGGTTGAGAATATACTGTTCCAGTTTCGCAAAACGCTCCAGCAGCATCCGCGACTTCCGTTCCGAGTCGCCCGCATCCTGCAAATAGGCCGAAATATCCCTGCTGTCGGCCAATATACCCTCCTGCCGCATCCGCTCTACCACCGACACCACTTCCTTCTTGGTCAGTCCCAGAATATCGGCCAGGTAATCAATCCGCGATTCTGCCCCCGAGTCCTGTGCCTTGGCAATGTACTTCTGCGAAATCAAGGACGTAATGATTCTCACCGCCTTCTCTATCTCGTCAATACCAAACAACACCGATGCCGTGATACGCTTCCGTGCCTCGTCCATGTTCTTTACCGTGATACCGGTGGCATACACATGCGGCACATTGTTTCCTCGCTCCAGATAACCGCTCTGCTCCAATGCCGCCAGAGCCGTCCGCACACGTGTCTCAATATCCGCCACCGAGTCATCCCATCCCGCATTCCGGGCAATCTCCAGTGCCGAACAGCACACCCTCATGCGTTTCCTCGTCATATCCTTCACCGCCTTCCACACCTGCTGGATTTCACTGATACTCAACTTCGTCTGATTCAACAGAATAAAATGCTTATCCAGGTCATTGTCACTGTAAAGCACGTAACAGCGTGCGTTAAGATGCGGGTCACGCCCGGCCCTGCCGGCTTCCTGCACATAGTTCTCCAGCGAATCGGAAATATCGTAATGCACCACCAGTCCCACATCCTTCTTGTCCACTCCCATTCCGAAAGCCGACGTCGCCACGATGATGCGCACCTGGTCGCTCATGAACGCATCCTGGTTGGCAATCTTCTCGTCGGCATCCATCTTTCCGTTGAAAGGCAACGCCTTATAGCCGTCGCGCGTCAATTTTGCAGCCAGTTCCTTGGTACGCCGTGTACGCGACACGTACACAATGGTCGGACAGCTGGACTCTGCCACCAGCTCCCTCAACTTGGTATACTTATCCTCGTCCGTCTCGGCATGCACCACCGAATAGTGCAGATTCGTTCGCGAAGCCGTAGAGGCAAACAACTCCAAATCCAGGTTCAACGTCCGCTTGAAATAATCACAAATATCCTGTACCACCTTCTGTTTGGCCGTCGCCGTGAAACAGGATACCGGTATCGAGTTACGGCATCCCTTCTTCTGCTGGTACTCCTGAATAAACTTGCCGATATACAGATAATCCACCCGGAAGTCCTGCCCCCAGGAAGACAAACAATGCGCCTCATCGATAACGAATCGCACCACGTGGCGCACCATCAGAATCCGCTCGATGGTTTTCGAGCGCAACATCTCCGGGGCGATATACAACAGGGAAGCATCTCCCTCCTGCACCCTCTGAATGGAAAGCGCCCTCGTAATAGGATCCAGCAGTCCGTTGATGGTCACGGCATCCGTAATTCCCTTGTCAGCCAGATTGTCCACCTGGTCTTTCATGAGTGACTGCAACGGCGAAATAACCACCGTAAGTCCATGCACCGCCCGTGCCTCCATAAGTGCCGGAAGCTGGAAAGTCAGCGACTTTCCTCCTCCTGTAGGAAAGATAGCCAGCAAAGACTTTCCCTCTACCGCCGCCCGGGCTGCCCGTTCCTGAAGCGGTTCACCCCCGTAGGTACGGAACTGGTCATAGCCAAAGAAAGCTTTCAGGTTACGCAATACATCCAGCTGGCTATTGCAATAGGCACAGCCTTCCGCGCAACGTGTACGCCGCAACAGTTTCATCACATATTCCACTTCAGGATAATTGCGAAGCACCCATCCGGGCGTCACGGAACGATGGTCAGTCGTATCAACCAATGCCAGCGCATAAGCCAGCTCACACGGATAACGCTCAATCAGCATCTCCACATCGGCATGAGCACATATCTTTCCCTCATAAAACCGGCGTATCAGACCGGGTAATCCCCAGCTCACCCGTTCGGCTTTCACCAGGCTGAGAAACCCGTCGAACTCTTCCTTCCCCTTCAGCAACGAAGCAAACACCTTTCGTTGCTCATCGGGCAATGAATTCCACCGGGTAATCTCATCCAGCAACAAATCGCGCGCCTTCTCACAATCGTTCACCGGATTGTTCATCTGGTCTGCAGCCAGTTTGTCGTCTTTCACCAGTCGGTGATAAGGACGTTCCGGAAACAGCAACGGTGATACGTACAGCGTATCCACCAGCGTCCAGCGACAATCCTTGTCGGGGAACAGGTATTTCGCATCGTGGTGAATGATATTATGTCCGCAAAGGTAATCCGTATCGTGCAGGAATTCGAACAGCTCTTCCTTCGATGCCTTATGAAAGGTGGCACCGTCCTGCCGAAAAGCCCCTATATCATGAATTTTATGGTCCTTCAAGCCTACCTCTACGTCTACAATGGCATAACGCGAGGTTTTATTTCTTGTGAATATATCCCAGATTGCCATAGATTGTGTTTCTCAAAATAATCACAAAAATAATGAAATCCGGCAAGAATGGGAGGAAATGGAGAAGAATATTCAGGGGATGGCTGGAAATCTATAAAAAGAACAGTGAAAAGAAAAACTAAAATCTTATCCATCTTCTCCAGCGGAAGATTCTAAAGAAGCGAGGAAACCAGCTTATCACCGGTCGAGGGCAATCCCAGTTCCGGCTTTGTACGTCTGCCACATGGCTCGCCACAACAATGGCCGGATTCTCCCCATTACGCACAGCTTCACGAAGTACACGGGCCACCTCCTTTTTATCAGTATATTCCGCCTCACCGAATCCTTTGATAGTTTTCAATACCCGCATGATATTGTTGGCATAGCCCACAAACGTACCAAACTGCCAGCCGCTATAGTCCTTTACTTCTATCACCCCCAGTCCCTGCAGAGTAGCCCCCACAAGGTCTATTTGAGAGTAGCTTCCGCAGTTGTAGCAGGCAAGATTAAAAAAATCTTAGTCTTATATTCTATTTTGTTGTCCAGATAAGCTGTTATTCGTATTTTTGTAAAATATTACGGGAGACAAATTTTGCCGTAATATTTTGAAGCATATGAAAAAATTATATACATATCCGGCAAAACCATTTGTTAAGTGGGTTGGAGGTAAAACACAACTCCTTGACGATATAAAAAAGTTTTTACCTAGTGATTTATCACAAAGGAATGATGTGACTTATATTGAACCATTTGTAGGTGGAGGAGCTGTTTTATTCTGGATTCTGCAAGAATATCCTAACATAACGAAAGCTATAATCAATGACATAAACGAAGAGCTAATTTGTACATATCGTGTAATAAAATCAGATGTTGAAAATTTAATTCTTGAATTAACACGAATTCAGACAGAGTATCTTGCACTTGATAATGTGGAAAGAAAGAATTATTTTTTATTTCAACGTAATCGTTTTAATGAGAAAAACAATTCGGATGTTAAAACAGCCGCATTATTGATTTTCCTCAATCGTACTTGTTTTAATGGACTATATCGTGTAAATTCTAAAGGAAAGTTTAATGTTCCATACGGGAAATACACAAATCCTAAAATTTGTGATGAAGAAACATTAAGAGCGGATTCAGCTATTTTACAACGAGTTGAAGTTCTTTGTGGTGATTTTGCACAAACAGGCAAATATGCAGGCGATAATGTTTTGTATTATTTTGATCCTCCATATCGTCCTTTAACAGAGACTTCCGCATTTACCTCGTATGCAAAAAACGGTTTTGATGATGCTGAACAGATGCGATTGTGCAATTTTTGTGAACAGATAGCTAAACATAAATCCTTGTTTGTGGCAAGTAATTCAGATCCACAAAATGTAGATAATGAAGATTATTTCTTTGATCATCTTTACAAGAGGTTTTCAATTAAACGGGTCTCTGCTGCGAGAATGATAAATTCAAAGGGTAGTGGTAGAGGTACTATTTCCGAGATAATGATTTCAAATGTTGCCAATGTTTACTAGTATGAGAGATTTCGACAGTTGGCTTGCTAGTTTTAGACCTTCAATAGCCGATTACAAATATTATACTGATTTCAATAAGGTATTTAATAATGTAGATGCCATCAAAATTCCGCTCAATATTCTAAACTCTCTTATTGGTTCGAAGAATATTGAAGAAGATTTTAAAAAGATTTTGACACAATACCCAGAAACATTAAATTGCATTCCTATTCTTTTGGCCAAGCGCGAATTTGATATTATGGCAATGGATGAAGAAGGTCAGATTGATTTTCATTTTGATAAGCCTAATTGTACAAACGAGGAATATGTCAAATTTATGCGTAAAACAGGTCTTTTTGATTTAATGGAAAATCATATAGTCAACAATCTTGTTGATTATGTAACAGGCATCGAAACAGGTCTGGATTCCAATGGTCGTAAGAATCGAGGAGGTCATTTGATGGAAAATCTTGTAGAAGGTTTTCTTTGCAAAGCAGGGCTTGCGAAAGGTAAATCGTATTTTAAGGAGATGTATATCCATGAAATAGAAAGCAAATGGAATATAGATTTATCTTCTATCTCAAATAATGGTGGGTCCGAAAAGAGATTTGATTTTGTTGTAAAAGGTAAAGACATAGTTTATGGAATAGAAACAAACTTTTATACCAGCAGTGGTTCCAAGCTAAACGAAACGGCCCGTAGTTATAAAACGATTACGCTAGAAACAAAAGATTTAGACTATTTTAAATTTGTTTGGTTCACAGATGGGTGTGGCTGGCGCAGTGCAAAAAATAATCTGAAAGAAACATTTGATGTTTTGGAGCATTTATACAACATTGCAGATCTTGAAAGTGGAATAATATCAAAAGTACTTATTTAAATGCCTGTTGCTTATTATAAGTCTGAAAATAGAGATTTTACTCTTCTTAAGGGAGATTGTATTGAGCTTCTGAATTCGTTTGATTTCAAGTTCGATATGATTTTTGCAGATCCACCATATCATTTGTCAAATGGAGGAATAAGTGTTCAAAATGGGAAAATGGTATCTGTCAACAAAGGAGATTGGGATAAGTCCAACGGATATGAAGAAGATTATCTATTTGATAAGTCTTGGATAGCAACTTGTCGGAATAAGCTGAAAAGCAATGGAACAATCTGGATAAGTGGTACATATCATAATATTTTTTCCGTGGCACGATGCTTGACTGAATTGGGATTCAAAATATTAAACTGCATTACTTGGGAGAAAACAAATCCACCGCCAAATCTGTCTTGCAAATATTTCACTTATGCTGCCGAATATATTCTTTGGGCTCGTAAAGAGCCCAAAGTACCCCACTATTTTAACTATGAGCTCATGAAAAAAATCAATGGGGGTACTCAGATGCGTGATGTTTGGCGATTACCGGCAATTGCACGATGGGAAAAATCTTGCGGTAAACATCCTACTCAAAAACCGTTGTGCGTTCTGTCACGAATTATTCAGGCCTCAACCCTTCCTGGCGCATGGATTTTAGATCCATTCACAGGCAGTAGTACAACCGGTATTGCCGCAAATCTATTGGGACGCCGATTCCTTGGAGTAGATCAAAACGAAGAATTTCTGGAACTAAGTAAAGCTCGTCGTAACGAACTGAATAGCATTAACAGGAGGAATGAAATTCTGATAAAACTGGAAAAACAGGCCAATCTATTCCGTAATAAAGATGCCAATGTTTTTTGTGAACCTGAAGAATATTATGGTCTGGATCTTCCGTTCTAATACTCACGATGACGGATTACTATATTCAAGAGGTTCCTTAGATCCCTTGTTCCTTCAATGCATTCCTTTGTCCATAAAAGCGTAAGGCAAAATTGATGAGCATCGGGGTTTTGTTTTTCACACAAGCAGAACAATTCTAGTATCAAAGCAATTCCCCCGATGGACATCGTTCCATCTACCTTCACATTGCTGTATAGTTCTTCAATGTGCCTTATAGTGGTAGGTGCATATGCAGCTCTCTCTTCAACTGAATTAAAGGGATGACAATTCTCATAAAAATGGAGATAAAAATTAAGAAGACCTATAATTTCTCCTTTATAGTGTTGAGCCTTGATTAGTAAATCCACACCCCATTCATCATGCGGAAGTAAATATGGCACTGATTCAGGATTTGGCAATAGTATTTTTACTTTAAAATCCAAATCAGGGCGAACACCTCTTGAACCCTGAAACATGCCAATGGCAGTCCCATCGGCCGTAAAGAATGTATGTATTGCCGGCCCTTTTGGACCGCGATACTGCCACATTTGGCCATTAACGATATATTTAGGATTATACATAAGCTGTATTAAACATTTTTTATTCCATTGTATAGCATATTTCGACCACTCCAATTCCAGTAGGTTATATCTTGTTCTATAAAGAGCCATTTGATACATTTACAAATCATGTCAACCGGATAACCGCTCCGGAAAGAAAACTTACAATATATCTGAGGGTCAATCTCGACACAGTTAAAAATAGCATCTATCACAGTAAGTAGCAATGTAAACTGAGACGAGTCTTCCGCTTTTTTCTCAGCTAAATCATCAATGATGTTATCGTGAGAAGGTCTATTACTATATGAGATACGTCCATTTTTATTTATATGCTTAAATCTCATATTTGAAACACGTACTTCAAAGTCAAACCCTTTGTTAAGGTTTGTAGGCCTTTTCAAATAAATTATATTACCAGCATTGTCCGTCTCCACATTGTATTCATACTTAGTGGGGATACCTGCCGCACCAGGTGCTTCGCTTAAAAACAACTCTGTCAAAGTGCGACGATAGTCTGCACGAGTTTTCTCAATAATTGTAACAGTATGAATAGTAATCATATTAAAACAAATCTTTAATTTCAACGTTAAGTGCTTTAGCAATCTTTTCAATGTTACAGAGTGTGATGTTCTTTTCAGCACGCTCAACCATTCCTATATAAGTGCGATGTACACCAGCTAGTTCCGCAAGTCTTTCTTGAGATAGCCCTAATTCTTTTCGATATTTTTGTACATTATGTCCAAATAAAAGTAGAATAGGCTCTTTATTCATTACTCCTTCGTTTTTAATTTATGTCCTATTTATTGTTTACAAATGTACAGATGCTAATTAAAGTTATCAACATACTATAATTAGCATTGCTTTGTGTAAAATAATTATACTTCCTAATCTTAGAGTTTAAAATAGGGCTGTTTTACAGACCTATGCCCAAATGGATTTATACTCAACCAATTCTACCAAAATGTCACTCTCCCCACTTCCTCTCCCCAACCTCTTTCTTTTCTCGCTCCGTAGCCCATCCGTCCAAAATCTGCAAGCAGAAGCACTTATCCAAATTCCAAAAGCAATTCAAATTCCCTTTACAAACTCAAAAAGAAAGCAAACAAAACAATCCACCATCAGCACACCCGCAAAACGCACAAAAGCAAAACCAAAAAGACACCACAACACATTTCATCCAACCTCCACAACTAGAAAAACTCACCTCCTCCACGCCTCCCAACTCTCCCCAAACCACCGTCTGTAGTGTACTAAATAAGTTGACACAATTTATTTAGTAACATGCGTAAAAATCGA